>LSQX01185858.1_pt2 | contig 12727 bp, 16 predicted proteins | sample 654561 | NCBI WGS metagenome assembly LSQX01 (sample SAMN04489861, study PRJNA283612) | anaerobic digester metagenome | isolation source: 4 biogas reactors fed with cattle manure at either 37C or 55C with and... | place: Denmark: Kongens Lyngby | collected 2014 | reverse complement strand
CCGTCGGACGAACGTTTGTATGGAACAATTGCCACGAGTTGTCAGGCCGTTTATTCAGGAGCAAACCTGATTCGCGTGCATGACGTAAAGGAAAACGTGCAGGCTGTTCGCATGTTGGAGGCTGTGTTGAAATGTCAGTAGCTTACATAGGACTCGGCAGCAATTTGGGTAAAAGAGAAGATAACCTCCAAACGGCTCTTAAAAAAATTAGAAAAGCGGGTATCAAGGTACTTAAGACTTCGTCTTTTATGGAAACAAAACCTTACGGCATTGTCGATCAGCCGTTTTTCATCAATGCTGTAGCAAAGATAGAAACCACTCTGCCGCCTGGAATTCTGATAAAAAAATTGCTGTCAATAGAGACGGAAATGGGCAGAGAGCGACGGCGCCACTGGGGTGAACGCAACATAGACCTTGATTTGCTGCTTTACGATGATCTTGTAATTACCGAACCTGACCTAATTGTTCCTCATCCGGACATGCAAAACAGAGTTTTTGTCTTGGCTCCGCTTGTTGAAATAGCCGCCGACGCCATACATCCCGTTTATGGTGTTCCCATGAGTGTCTTGCTTAAAAAATTGATGAGCGGAGATGAAGCGAATGAATTGTTACGTTAACCTCAGCAACCTTTTGATCTTCCGCAATTTGCTGAAGGACCCTGTTGTAACTGCTTTGCGCAAGCCTAAGGAAGTAACCAATCCGGATCTGTACGGAATCTTGATTGAAGCAGCTGAAACACATGGTCTGATGGGGATAGTGCCTGTTGAGTACATAATGCACGCCATTAGCCACCAGGAGAACATATTCTGCTGCATTGCGGAAAAAAGGAACGGTAACATCGGAGAAGGACTGCGAAAAGCTGTTGCCAATGACATTCTTGTATTACGAGAGTTTCTGACTGATATTTTTCAGCGTTTTAAGAATCACGAGCTACTTGGCAACTATATTCCTTCGACCATTCATCCCGTGCCCGGCAGGAAAATCCTGGAAAAATGTTTTTTCCATTTTGAGGAGGACGAGAGTGCTGAAATAGCAACCAGGAGTCTTTGTGACTATTTTGCCAAATTCGGCTATGGTATAATGGCGGACTATGTTGCTTTTAACTGGGATGGAGAAAAGGAAGGACTTGCAGGTGTAAGCACTTATTCCGAAATGACCTTTGATAAAATTTACGGGTATGAGCGACAGAAACAAGAGCTGATTAAGAACACGCAGGCTTTTCTGAACAACCGTCCTGCCAATAACGTGTTGCTTTTCGGTGACCGCGGTACCGGTAAATCTTCCTCAATCAAGGCTATCGGCAACCATTTTTACTCAGACGGACTGCGTATGGTTCAGGTAAGCCGTGATTATTTTGTTCAGCTTCCAAAAGTTATGCGTGAGCTTAGCAATTGGGGAAAAAAATTCATTATTGTACTTGATGATTTGTCCTTTGAAGAATTCGAAGTCGAATACAAGGTGCTGAAGTCAATACTTGACGGCGGCCTCGAGGTTAAACCCGACAACGTCCTCTTTTATGCTTCTTCCAACCGGAGAAACATTATTAAGGAGGTTTGGCAGGACCAGAATATGAACGAGCTGCACAGCAGGGACAGCGTAAACGAGAAAGTATCCCTTTCTGACCGCTTCGGGATCAAGCTTTTTTATGATTCAATGGACCAGGCTGAATATTTTTCCTTGTTGGGAAAGATGGCGGCGGACGAAGGCCTTAAAATCGATGACAAGGATTTGAAGTCGGAAGCGGTCAAATGGGAAATGAGCCATTCGGGGCGCAACGGCAGGGTCGCGAGGCAGCTGCTTGACTATTTGCATGGAAAGGTTTAGAAATTCATACCTAATATCCTGAGAATAACTGAATGTCATGAGAGAAGCTGAGCATAAAAAAACCGCCGAAAGGCGGTTTTTTTATGCTATTTCTTTAACAAACGATAGTATTTCTTCTTTCCTTTGCGGACAAGCAAGCTGCCGTCACTAACTAAATCACTTTCGGAAAGCATAACCTCGACGTCGGTTATCTTTTCATCCCCAAGATACAAACCGCCCTGGGCTATTAACCTGCGGCCTTCGCTTTTGCTTGAAAAAACGTTATTTGCCGTAAGGATGTCTATGAGCTTCTGCCCAAAAGAGTCCTGCGCAAGCTCGATGGTCGGTACGTCGTCGAGCTTCGTGCCTCCGCCAAACAGAGCCTCGGCTGCGGCCTTGGCTTTATCAGCCTCAGTTTCTCCGTGTATGAGCTTTGTAACTTCGTAGGCAAGAGCGATTTTGGCCTGGTTTATTTGCGAGCCTTCAAGAGCAGAGAGTTGTCTGATTTGTTCCATGGGCAGGAAGGTCAGTAACGAAAGGCAATTTTCAACGTCGGCGTCATCAATGTTTCTCCAATACTGGTAGAAATCATATGGAGAAGTTTTCTCGGCGTCAAGCCAAAGCGCCCCGCCGACGGTTTTTCCCATCTTCACGCCGGCACTTGTTGTTAAGAGCTTACTGGTCATGCAATAGGCAGGCTTATGTTCTTTGCGGCGAATCAACTCCACGCCGGCAAGCATATTGGACCACTGGTCGTCACCGCCTAACTGCATAATGCAGCCATACTTGCGATTTAAGGTTAAAAAGTCATAAGCCTGCATAATCATATAATTGAATTCAAAAAATGAAAGACCTTTTTCCAAACGCTTTTTAAAGCATTCAGCTGTCAGCATGCGGTTGACAGAGAAGTGGGTTCCTACTTCGCGCAAAAGGTCGACGTAATTCAAGTCAAGAAGCCAATCAGCATTATTTACCATGATTGCNNGCAGACTGTCGGCCGTAGGGTCAAAACCAATGTAAAAGGTTATTTTTTCTTTCGACAGCAGTTCCCTTATTTCGTCCTCGTGAGATACTTGTTTGATAAATCCTCTCTCTTGCAACAAGTCGTAAACAGACATCAAGAAACCTCCTAAAAAAAAATGTTTGCATAAAAAACAACAGTCCCTTTCCAAAAACGGAAAGGGACGAGATTACCCGCGGTACCACCCTGTTTGTTCAATCAGAACCACTTATAGCTTTTAACGGAGCAACACGGTAAGGCCTACTGTTACTTCGACCCACGGCTCACAAGGGTATTCAAAATCAAGCTCACGGCAGGTTGCAGCGACCCCCGCCTCTCTGAAGAGAGCACAGACTTCTACTTCTCATGGTCATAGCCATTTGCAGTTTGAATTTTTATAAATGATACCAGTTATAAAAAACAATGTCAAGGGTTGAAGGCTATCCTTCAAGATGTGAAGTGCAATGCGGACAGCGTTTCGCCTGCTCGTCTATCACGCTGAGACAGAACGGACACTTGCGTTCCGGTGCTGCCGGCGGAGCTGGAGGGGTAAGACGTGCAATCTGCCTGACCAACAGAAAAACGCAGAAGGCGACAATCAGAAAGTCAATAACAGAGTTAAGGAAGAGCCCGTAGGCAATAACAGGCGCTTTTACTTTCGCGGCTTCAGCCAGCGATGCTACCGGCTTGTCGGAGAGATTGATAAAAAGCTCCTTGAAGTCGATGCCGCCAACGATGAGTCCTACGGGTGGCATTATAACGTTAGTTACCAGGGAAGAAACTATTTTCCCAAAGGCGCCGCCGATTATAACGCCTACAGCCAAATCAACAACATTCCCCTTCATTGCAAAGTTTTTAAAATCAGACATCAAAGACATTTGTAAATCCTCCTTTTAGGTATCTAAGTACTCTTTTATAGTTCGCTGTTTCCAAGGGTTTATCCTGCAATGCTTGACTGGCATGGCTGGTTAATCTATAATTATTTTTGATAATAATGATTATAAGCCACAGGAGGATACAAAATGCGAGATGATTTGGTTGTGCCAGGTGAAAATGAAGAAAAATATGTAGTCGCAAATGAAACTAGGGTCGTAACTATACCATTTACACCGCTTGAAAACAGGATGTCCAAGGAGAAACCATATCTAATGGAGGGCCTGGGCAAGTTAAGGCAGGAGTTGGGAAAAGAGAAGTTTGATCGCTATATCAGTACTGTTCACAACATTAACATCAGCGGAAAGGCAATTATGCTGGTAGCCGGCAGCGAAATGCACAGGACTAACATTGAACGCGAATGCGTTCATGCAATAATGGCCGCTTTTGATGTTGATAACGTACGCGTTGTAGCAATGGGCTGAAATTTCAACGGCGAAACCAGATGAAGATTTCGCCGTTTCTGTCGCAGTTTGTTAAACGAACAAAAAAAGAACCTGCAATTGCAGGTTCTTTGTTTTTTATGGTCGGGGCGACAGGATTCGAACCTGCGGCCCCCTGCTCCCAAAGCAGGTGCGCTNNCTTGGTCCCGAACCAAGCGCGCTACCAAACTGCGCTACGCCCCGTTAAAACATTTACATTATATAAGCTCGCACGGGTTTTGTCAAACACGAATTCAGGTTATTTGAAGATTTTATTTTCTGCGCACAACAAATAACGGTTTGGCAGATAGTTCAACTTCAAAAATCCTTTCCCAAGGCAAGAAAAGGTCTATTTCCAATGAGTCCAGGTAGAAGTCGCGGCTATCGGTACTGTAAAAAGAATGACGCCGGAGGTTGCTGCCGAGCAGTGTGTTTTTGTAGACGGACATCTCTCTCTTGATGTAGTGTGCTGTTTTTTCCTGGCTGTCGCCAAGCGTGTATGGATCAATCTCACGTATTTTCAGCAAGTTGCCGAGCCGGTGATGCAGTGCCTTTTGATAAACCCAGTCATCAAAAAAACGTTCAAGGTTGAATTTAAGGTTAAGAGCATGAAGCTTCGGTAGTTCTTCCATAGGCAGGTGTTTTTTTTGCCATGTGAAAATACTGGCCTGAGCGACTGCCGTACCTACCGAATTGCTTACGGTGTTCCAGCCTGCAAAGGCGGCGAGACGAACGAGGGGTGTGTCATTGCTGATTAGATAGGGAAAAAGTGTTTCGCTTATGTTGTAGTTGGCGGTCAGGTCCGTCAAGGCAACAGGTATATTCCCGCTGACAAGCTGCTTTAAGCGTTCTGCGTAAATTTCGAGAAGCTTCGGTGATTCTCCGGAGCCGCAATGGACATAGAGCGCAAAGTCGGCAGCCTCTGATGATTTTACAATTTGCCCGCCGATCAACGTTATCTTTTCGTTGACGGTTTCGCCAACACTGCAGGGCATAAAGGGCATAACCATTTCTGCCATTGCCGGTGAGGAGTATTCGACATAAACCTTGGGCCTGTAGTTCCAGATCCGATTTCTGTCCGAGGCAAGAAGCAGGCAGGCAATCTCATCTGCGCCGCGAGTCGTATGGTACTTGGATACAAGTTTGTTGTGTTCAAGGTAGAATAAAGCCTCGCGGCGATTAAGATTGGGAAGGCCAAAGGGCTGCCCGTCATCCTGGCCGATGATCAGGGTATCGATGCTTTTGGCGGAGGCAAGGTCAAGAAGCTTGTGGTTGAAATTTCTATTATTCTTATATAGTGCTGTATACTTGCGCCTTATTTCTTCCGGTATTTCATCGTCAAAACTTCTAAGCTCCGCAAAACTCACAGGGTCACCAAAAGTGTTTTGCACATCCTGAAGTTCAGCCCAACGCATCAAGTGCCATTGCCACCAGGAATCGGGAATGAGCTGGTCTGAAATCAACAGTCTGGGAATAATCGAAAAAACATGAAAACGTTTTTGCAGATGCTCCGTCTTAAAACTTGAGAGTTTCGCAAAGAACCGTTCCTCATCTTCTGCCGTGCCTAAAGGCAGGCGCGAACCGACAAGTCCTCCGTGAATCAGAAAATCTGCGGAAACAATCGCCGAATCTGCCGAGGCGAGGTTGTACGAAAGCCAGTCATAGACCAATTCCCTGCTGCCTGGGTCATTGTAGTTGCCAAGGGAGGCTTTTGGCGGTAGAATTATTTCGACGGAGGCAATTGCTGCCAGGTCGGACACGAATTTTGTGCAGGGAGGCCTGCCGTCCAAGGGGACTAAAACAGTTTTCGAAGCTGCGGGCAGAGGTGAAAAGGCAACCGGGTCACCTTTCGGCAGCAGTTCCCTCCCCAGCAAAAAAAAGACGATTAGCAATGATGTAAGCAGAATAAGCAGGGGTTTAGTCTTCACATTGATCTCCTTTGTCTGCGTAGGCTTCGGAATGTTTAGAAAAAAGAAATATTGAGAGGAATATATGCGCATAATAACTGGAAAAGCAAAAGGTCTTAAGCTTATAACACCCAAAAATTCAGATGTTCGTCCTACAAGTGACCGGGTCAAGGAGTCCTTGTTCAGCATAATAGGTTCAAAGATTTGCGGCGCAGTGGTCCTTGACTTGTTTGCGGGAACGGGAAATCTGGGTCTTGAGGCTTGGAGCAGGGGAGCTGAAAAAATTACTTTTGTCGATGAAAGCCGGGCGAGCTTGAAAATCATTCAAGGCAATACGGTAAAAGCAAGGGCGGAAAATGATGCCGTCATCATCAACGCGTGCGTATTAAAGGCCATAGCCGAACTGGAATCCAAAGGAAAGAGTTTCGACTTTGTTTTTTGTGACCCGCCTTATGACAAGGGCTGGCCGGAAAAAGTAATCAGGCAGTTTTTAAAGCACAGGATAGTTAAGGCTGGCGGCTATCTGGTCCTTGAATATTCCGCTCGCGAGAAACTGCCGACCCTTCCTTCTGAAGTCACGGAGGTACGCACTGAAAAGTATGGAGACACACGTGTTTCCTTTTTGAATTGGCAGTAATGCATTATTTTTGCTATAAATGCATTATTTTTGCTATAATTGTGGCATACTTGGGCTTAATAGGTTAAAATGGAAGATGGTTAGACATTTGTCACAATCAGGCAAAAGCTAATAATTTAGGAGGTGCAAAGTGCGAAGAGCAATTTGCCCGGGGAGCTTTGATCCGGTAACTAACGGCCATATCGACATCTTCGAACGGGCCAGCGTCATGTTTGATGAAATAATCATAAGTGTTTTTCACAATCCTGGCAAGGAAAAAGGCATGTTTACAATGGAAGAAAGAGTAGCGCTGCTGAAAGAGGCAACGAAGCATATCCCAAACGCAAAGGTTACGTGTTTTTCAGGCTTGTTGAACGAATATTGCAAACAGCAGGACACTAAATTTATAGTCAGGGGTTTGCGTGCTTTCTCGGACTTTGAATATGAATTTCAAAGAGCCCTGCTGATAAAGAAAATTGACCACGAATTAGAAACGGTTTTTATTATGACTAATGCCCAGTATTCCTTCCTCAGTTCTTCAGGCGTTAGAGAACTGGCAGTTTTTGGCGGCAACATTTCCGGGTTGGTTCCGGAATGCATAGAAGAGCAGCTGAAATCATATATTGCTAAAAAGAACATCTAATAATTGTTTGAGAGAGAGATGATGAGCATGGAATTAGACAAAATATTGGACGAAATGGAGAGTCTCATTTTAGAAGCTTCGCATCTTCCGTTTTCGGAAAAAATCATTATCGAGGAAGGCGACTTGTCACTGATTATGGACAGGCTGCGTGAAGCCGTTCCCCTTGAAGTAAAAAAAGCGCATGACTTACTCGACGAACAAATGAATATCATTAAAAATTCCCGCGCTGAAGCCGACCGCATTGTGGAGCAGGCAAAGGCTGAAGCTGAACGGATTGTCGAACTGGCCAAATCAGAGGCTGAGCGAATGGTAAGGAATGAAGAAGTTGTTAAAATGGCAGAAGAAAAGGCTCAGGATATTTTAAATGACACGAAGCAGTATGACAACGACATGCGTGCCGCCGCCGACGCCTATGCTGAAAAGATGCACAGGGAATCGCTTGATTATGCGACCGATGTTTTCGCATATTTGGAAGACAGCTTGAAAAAGACCTTGGAGGTCGTGCGTGAAAGCGGCGCCCCACTGCGTACCACCAAGGAAAGGAGCGACGAGCAGGAGGAAAAATGACCAGCAAACCAAAACTCGGTTTAGTTCTGGGCTCCGGGGGTCTGCGCGGACTTGCCCACGTCGGTGTCATCAGTGTTTTAGAAGAAAACAATATTGAGTTCGACCTTGTGGCCGGCTGCAGCATAGGAAGCCTGATAGGTGCGCTTGTTTGTTCGGGCTATAATTCCGCAACCATTCTCGGCCTTGCAAAAGGCTTAAGCAAAGGCTCTTGGTTTGATTTTGTGATGCACAAGAAAGGCTTTATCGGGACTGAAAATATCTATAAAATTGTTGAAACCTTGACTAAGGGCAGAAGAATCGAAGAACTTGAAAAACCCTTTGCCGCGGTTGCGGCTGATCTTGCGACAGGAAAAGAAAAGATTTTTCGACAAGGTGATGTTGCTGCTGCTGTTTGTTCAAGCGTTGCGGTTCCGGGAATATTTGTTCCCTATGAATTTGAAGGGCGTCAAATGGTTGATGGGGTTATAGTAAACCCAACTCCCGTAAGCGTTGCCAGGGAGATGGGTGCCGATGTTGTCCTTGCCGTTGATCTGGCTGCTGTAAGCACAATCGATGAAGTTAAAACTGTTTTTGACGTTGTCATAAGATCGCTGGACATAATGGAAAAAGGCCTGTACAGTTACCAGCGGCTAAGGCAGGAATGCGATGTTCTGATACAGCCGGAACTTAGCTCCTGTGCAGTTACTGATTTTGAAAAAATCGAAGAATGTTTTCTAATAGGCAGAGAAGCTGGCTGGGAGGCATTGCCGAAGCTTTTGGAAGTTCTGGAAAAAAGTCAGGGAAGGTAAGCCGGTGAAAGTTTCAAGTCCGCAGGATAGGGCAGGGAGCAGTTTTGCAGCAGACTGAACAACTCGCTTGCCGCCATGTCAACCTTAAGAGACGAAATTAGCCTTTCGTTGCCTGCGTTTTTGGTTAAGAACGTACGCCCCATTTTGATAATTATTGGAAGCTCGGATGTCTGCCGCATTTGTTTCAGGAGATGCCTGCCTCGATCGTTGAAGGCTAAAACCCTGATATAGCTTGGCAGCTCGGCGACTGCACCTTTAAAAGGATTGTCAGTAGACGAGAGCAAGATTTGTAAAAGCAAACGATTAATCCTTGTTTCCGGATAGCGTTTGCTTTTTATCATTGAAACCGCCTGCGCATGGTTTTTTGCAGCGGCCGCCCGCAATATTTTGTTTTCCAAGCCTTCGGAGCATTCGCAGCGTTCTTTGATATCTTGGGCCGATAACTGCCGCAGGGCGTGCAGCAGCAAGGTGTCAAGGTTTTCTCCCATATAACCGAGTTTTTGCTGACGCAGCAATTCTGACAGGGCCTGCTTTGTCGGCTGAGGAAGCGTATCCGCTACTTTTTCACTGAAGCCGTTTTGCAGGAATTCCTGTCTGATGGCGGTTGCACTCGCTATTTTCCCTTTGATAACCGTGTCGTTGTAGGAGGAGTCCTTACGGCAGACCGCGACAGGAGTAAAAGGCGCGGAAAGTTTTTGGCAATGCCTTAAATATTCAATTGCCAGAATGTTGTTCGGTTTATCGATTACATCTTTAAGCGCAGGATTTTTTGCCGACAGGGCCCAGCCTACTGCCGCCGCGTAGGAGAGTCCTTTTGCTATGACAGTGCTGCGGCCCTCATGGGTTGTTTCAAGAGCGGCAGCGGCGGCGAGGAGCAGGTCAAGGTTTTTTTCCTCGCAGCCAAAGGCGAGATGGCTGACGCACCCTGTCGCTTTTAACAGCGAGATTGCACCGCGGGCGAAGTGTTCTGCGCTTCGACAAGAAAAAATTGCCGGAAGTTCGAGGACAAGGTCGACGCCGTTTTGCACGGCGACAATGGAACGCGACCATTTGTCTGTCAAGGCCGGCAAGCCTCTCTGTACAAAATTTCCGCTCATAACGGCTATGATAGGCAGGTAGCCGACGATTCGACGTGTTTCGCTTAGGTGATAGGCGTGTCCGTTGTGAAAAGGGTTATATTCGGCGATTATGCCGACAGCATTTTGTGTTTTCATAAATGTTCCTTCCCGACAATGGAATAATCTGATTTTTGTATAGAATATTTACTTAAAATGGTGTAAACTATTTTATCACAGTATCCTTACATTTTGTAGTGTAAGCCTGATTAAATGCAGAGGCTTCAAAATAATGAGCGAAGAAGGTGCGACCGTGAAAATTTTTGTAGTAAACTGCGGCAGTTCATCCATAAAATACCAATTGTTCAACATGCAGAACGAAATGGTTCTTGCTAAGGGACTTGTTGAGAGGATCGGCATGGAGGGCTCTCTATTAAAGCATACGCCAACGGGAAAGTACACGGTTGATCTGCCTGCCGACATACCCGACCATGCTGTGGGAATCAAGCTGATTGTTGACACCTTGGTAAACCCTGAATACGGTGTTATTCCCGACATGTCGGAGATTGACGCTGTCGGCCACCGTGTCGTGCACGGCGGCGAACGTTTCGCTGACTCTGTACTGATCACTCAGGATGTTTTAAAAGGAATCGAAGACTGCGCCGAAATTGCACCTCTTCATAATCCGCCTAATCTCCATGGCATAAATGCCTGTATGGAAATCATGCCGACAATTCCTCAAGTCGCCGTTTTTGACACCGCGTTCCATCAAACACTGCCGAAGGTTGCTTATTTATACGGCCTTCCCTATGAGTTGTATGTAAAGTACGGTCTCAGGCGCTACGGATTTCATGGCACCTCGCACAAATACGTGGCGCAGGTTGCCGCTTCCATGATGCAGGAACACATGACGGATTTGAGAATCATTACCTGCCATTTGGGTAACGGTTCCTCCATTGCCGCAGTCGACGGCGGCAAGAGTGTCGACACCTCAATGGGTATGACCCCTCTGGCAGGACTGCCCATGGGCACCCGCTGCGGCAACGTTGACCCCGCGGTCATCAAATATTTGATGGACAGACATGACGACCTGAGCATCGCCAGCATGGATCACATCATGAACAAAGAGTCAGGTATGCTGGGTATTTCCGGTGTCAGCTCCGATTTCAGAGATTTAGAGAAAGCAGCCGATGAAGGCAACTTGCGTGCTCAGATGGCTCTGGACATCTTCAGCNNGGTAACGGTGCAAGTATAACTGCAATCAAATACGGAAAATCGGTTGACACCAGCATGGGTTACACGCCGCTGGAGGGGTTAATCATGGGAACACGTTCCGGAGAGATTGATCCGGCCATAATACCTTTTCTAATGGAAAAAGAAAACATGACAGCCCCGCAAATTGATGATTATCTTAACAAACGCAGCGGAATACTTGGCATATCTGGCCTGTCCAGTGACTTCAGGGACCTGGAGACCGCAGCCAACCGCGGTGATGAACGTTCTCAGCTTGCCATTGACTTGTTTGCCTATAAAGTTAAAAAGTACATTGGGGGTTATGTGGCGGCGATGGGAGGCGTTGACGCAATTGTCTTTACTGCGGGCGTCGGCGAGAACTCTCCTTTTATGCGTGACAAGATTTGTAACGGACTCGAATATCTGGGGACAAGAATTGATCCCGAGCGCAACAATGTCAGGGGCAAAGCCCAGGAAATAAGCGTGAAAAGAGCAGGCGTCAAGATTTTTGTGATACCGACAAACGAAGAACTTGTCATTGCCAGAGATACTTACAACATTTGCAAACGAATTATTAAATTATAGCTTTCTAATTAGTAGTTCTTGACAAAGAACAAACAGGCTTATATAATTGTAACGATTGGTGGATCATGATTAAATTAAATGTAGCCGAAATCAAAAAAAGACTTGTTGGGAAAACTGACTTTCATTTTCAAGTTGCGGCAAAGGAGCTCGACCTTTCCGACGATGACCTCAGGGTTTCAGGACTCATACAGGTTGACGGAGAAATATCAAATGCCGGCGATGTTCTGCTTTTGCAGGCACATATGCGAACTAACATAGTTCGTGCCTGCGGCAGGTGCTTAAAGGAGTTTGCTGCCGATGCCGAAGCTGACGTGCTTGAAAAGTTTTTCCCTGCTGATGCTGACAACGCCGAGGCTGATGCCTTTACCTATGATTCTGACGTTGTGGACATTACGGAAGCGCTGCGCGAAGGCCTGCTTGTAGCTGAACCGTTGCAGGCTTTGTGCGACCCGGACTGTCGAGGGCTTTGTCCGGTTTGCGGAAAAGACAGGAACCTTGCAGATTGCGGTTGTGATGCTGCAACAGTTGATCCGCGAATGGCAGTTCTGCAAAAGTTATTAAAAAGTTAGTTATTGTAATTCGCTTGAGGAGGTGTATCAATAATGGCAGTACCAAAGCGTAAAATGTCAAAGGCACGTCGCGACTCCCGTCGTGCGAACTGGAAACTTAGCGTTCCGGGATTAGTGGAGTGCCCGCAGTGTCATGAAAAGAAAATGCCGCATCGCGTTTGCCCTGAATGTGGTTCTTATAACGGGAAACAAATCGTTGCGATTGAAGAGAAATAACAAAGCCGAGGTGCCTGGCACCTCGGCTTTGTTATTTCTCTTCAATCGTTTGGAAAGAGAAGATCCGTCAGGATCTTTTACATTTTTTTCACAAAGACATCTTGCCAGTAAGTTTGATTTTCAGTATAATGTGAACAGATATTAAGACTTGGTGCTAAAATGGGTGATGCCATGAATGTTACTAAAAAACAAATAAGACAGCAGCGCCTGCTGAAAGAATTGAGAAAAAACCCTTTTCTCACTGACGAACAGCTTTCACAGACATTGAAGGTCAGCATTCAAACGATCAGGCTTGACCGCCTGGGTCAGGGTATTCCCGAGCTGCGCGAACGCACCCGTCAGATGGCAGAGGACGCGCAAAACAAGCTGCAGGCAATTGCAAGCAAAGAC
>LSQX01358653.1_pt2 | contig 12728 bp, 11 predicted proteins | sample 654561 | NCBI WGS metagenome assembly LSQX01 (sample SAMN04489861, study PRJNA283612) | anaerobic digester metagenome | isolation source: 4 biogas reactors fed with cattle manure at either 37C or 55C with and... | place: Denmark: Kongens Lyngby | collected 2014 | reverse complement strand
CTATGCCCGCTTATGTTCCAAAAATGAAAGCCTGTGGTTGTAAATGGATTGAATGTTATCCCAACAATCCGAAAAAATATGATTTACCACAAACAACAGGTTTGTTTGTATTAAACGACGTTCTCTCGGGTGTGCCCATGGCTATTATGGATAGTACGTGGATTACTGCTATGAGAACCCCAGCCGTAACCGTCATCGCTGCAGCTGCTCTTCACCCTGATGCTAAAACTTTTGGCATGTACGGGTGTGGTGTGCAGGGAATCGAACATGTGCGCTTTGTCGTCAAAACTTTAAAAAATCTAGATAAAATCTACATCTATGATATCGTAGAATCCAGAATGGACGATTTGATTAAACTCGTTCAACCGGAAATAGATGCAGAAATTATCAAAGCTGACAACGCCCAAGTCGTAGCAGAAAATTGTGAAGTTCTAAGCTCTGCTACCATCATTTTGAAAGAACCTTTAACAGCTGTAAAGGATGATTGGATCTCTAATGGTCAAACCATCCTTCCATGCGATATGAACACCTATTTTGACCTTAAAACACAATATCGTGCTGACAAATATATCGTCGACTCCCATGACGAACACGAATATTTCGCTCAAAACGGTTATTTTCCTAAGGACAAAGGGTTACCAAAAGTATATGCACAAACTGGAGAAATTGTTGCAGGTCTAAAAAAAGGAAGAGAAAGCGCCGAAGAGTTAATTGTGTGTAGTAATATCGGTATGTCCGTTTGCGATGTTACGATTGCAAAGGCCATTTTCGATATCGCTATTAATAACAAAATTGGCAAAATGCTCCCTCTTTGATTTTTAGTATAGCATGAATTAATTAAAAAAAAATGAGAGATAAAAGGAGTAGTAATGAGTACTTATGAAAGAATCAGCCAATTTGTGGTTGATGGTAAAGAAGACGATGTCATCAATGAAATCAATAATGCTTTAAAGGCAGGCGAAGATGCTACGAATATAATAAATAAAGGTTTATTAGAAGGCATGGCTATTGTCGGTGAAAAATTTGCAAAAAGCGAAATGTTTGTACCTGAAGTTTTAATGGCTTCTCGCTCAATGAATGCCGGTATGGATATTGTTAAACCATTAATTTCGGATTCGGAAATCCATAATTTAGGTACTGTTGTTATCGGAACAGTTAAGGGGGACTTGCACGATATTGGTAAGAACCTTGTGGTCATGATGCTAGAAAGTGCCGGCTTCAAAGTCGTCAATTTAGGCGTGGATACTGCAAAGGAAGAATTTGTTGAAAAAGCAAAAGAAAACAATGCAGATATTGTTGCGATGTCTGCCATGTTAACCACCACCATGGCTCATATGGAGGACATTATCAAAGCTTGTCAGGATGCAGGCATTGAAGCAAAATATATGGTGGGGGGTGCTCCATTAACACCGGCTTATGCCGAAAGGATCAATGCTATTTATTCAGCAGATGCATCCACGGCTGCATTAAAAGCAAAAGAAATCATTTAATAATAGAGCTTATTGATTCCATGCGCTTTCAAGAAGATATAGCCCTAGGGCTATATTTTCTTGTCCGCAAATATAAAACATGCATAGAGCAAAGGAGAAATTATGAATCATTTTGTTAAAAGACGGGAAAAAGCATATGAAATGCTGAACCAAGAAGAAAAAAAGGAAGTGATCATCGGAACTCCCGAGACGATCAATTATTTGACAGGTATTCACATCATACCTTATGAACGTTTTTACGGTCTTTATTTAAACGCTGAACAAAAATATTGCAAAATGATTAACCCTACAGTGGATACCAATTGCATGAAAGGACGTATAGAGGATGTAACCTATACAGATGAAGACGGCCCACTGGAAGCTATTAAAAGCGTTATAAAGGGAAATGAACTATTCATTGATAAAGATTACTTTTCGATGAAAATCGGCGATGTGCTTTCTGAAGCTGTTACTAAGATTGAAGATATCGGTACGATTTTCCATAAAATGCGCATGTTTAAAGATGATGCGGAAATCGCTTTAATGCAAAAGGCCGCTGATATTGTAGACGATGCAATCGCTTACGTCCGTACCAAAATTAAGCCCGGCATGACAGAAAAAGAACTTCTTTTAATGCTTTACTCTTTTATGGCAAAAATTCCTGGAGTCATCACAGATGAATTTATTATTCTTGCTCTAGGTGCCGCCAACTCTGCTAATCCTCATGGTGTTTCCGGCGACTACTCCTTTAAAGAAAACGATATTATTTTAATGGATTTCTGCGCCTACTACCAGTATTACTGGTCCGATATTACACGTTGTCTTTTCTTGGGTTCTGATATCGATCCAAAGCTTGAAGAAATCTACAATATCGTCTTAGGTGCTAATCAAGCAGCAGTCGCTAAAGTAAAACCCGGTGTTAAGGCATGTGAAATCGACAAAGCAGCTCGCGATTATATAACAGAAAAAGGTTATGGGGAATTTTTCTTACATCGAACAGGGCACGGTTTAGGGCTTAGTGTTCACGAAGAACCCTATATCACTCCAACCAACGACTTGGTATTAGAGGAAGGTATGACCTTTACCATCGAACCAGGTATTTACCTAGAAGGTATCGGTGGCGTACGTTTAGAAGACGACATTCTCGTTACTAAAGACGGATACCATAGTTTTACAAAAACTTCTAAAAAATTCGAGGATTCCATCATTTCTGTATAAATATTGAACTAAAGAAAAGGATTGACTAATGAACGACAACATTACAACAACTGAAATTGTAGAAGAAGGCAAATTGAAAAAAAATATGGGTACCTTAATCATCTTGATTATTTCCGGTGCCATGATTTACGCGCTTCCTTATTTCAAAGCATACTACTATGACACATTTGTTTTACATTTTAACCTAACCAATACCCAGATGGGTACTTTAGGCAGTGTTTACGGCTTATTTGCTATTCCCGGTTACATCATGGGTGGATTTATGGCGGACCGTTTCTCCACTCGAAAGCTCATGACCTTTTCTCTTATGGTTACCGGTATTTTAGCTCTTATTTTATTGTTCTACCCCCCTTATCCTGTTGTTTTACTCATTCATGCAGTATGGGGTATCACCACTATTATGACCTTTTGGAACGCTTTGGTTAAAGCCATTCGTACGATTGCCAGTTCTAATGAGCAAGGACGTGCTTTTGGTTTATTTGAAGGAGGACGAGGCATTGTAAATATTGTACAAGCAACCGCAATGCTTGCATTGTTTTCATACCTCTCTAGAATTGCTTCAGATAAAGTAGGTTTATCAGCCATCATTGCCGGTTATGCAGCAATACATATTCTTTTAGGTGTTCTACTCTGGATCCGTTTTAAAGATCCTTTTGAATCTAAAAATGTAAAAGGGCAATCTTTTGTCAATGTACCGGTGCTTAAAAAAGCGCTCAAGATGCCCACAACATGGTTGGTCGTTGCAATTATATTTACATCTTATACTGTAATTATAAGCTATTTTTATTTTACTCCTTACACCACACAGGTGTTTGGTGCAACTGCAACTTTAGGCGCATTCTTTTCGATCTTTTCACAATATATGCGCCCCATCGGTAGTTTTACTGCAGGTTTTGCTGCTGATAAATTCGGTAGCTCCAAGATCCTGTTAATCTGTTTTATCATCTTAACTTTGAGCATCCTCGGCATCACGATTACACCTGGTAAAGCTTCTTTGATATGGATCGTTGTAATTTGTGCTGTCAGTCTTTACACGGTTATGTACGGTATACAATCCCTCCACTACGCTATTCTTGAAGAAGGAGACTACTCCTTAGAAATGACCGGAACCGTCACCTCAATTGTCTGTCCTTTAGGATACAGTGCTGAATTCTTCGCACCATTGGTTGCCGGTCCTTTACTGGATAAGTTCCCAGGCGTAACAGGTTACAAATATTTCTTTACTTACTTAACCGCCATGGGTGTTATCGGTATTATTGTAACTCTAATATGGCTTTCCATCACAAAAGAACGTCGCATGGAACTTGCACATGCTAGAAAAAAATAAAATAAAAAGAATTGAGAGGAGTTTTTATGCAATACATTCCCAAATTAAACTATGTTTCTGATGAAGAAGTAAAAAAACTTCATGAGTACGGTGTTGGCCTTTTAGAAAGCCTCGGAATGAAGGTGGAAGATCCCACTATCAGAGATCAATTAGCAGACAACGGTTGTCGCATTGAAGGAGAAAGGGTTTATTTTAATCCTGATTTTGTCGGCAAAGTCGTTAAAAACCAAAAGAGCAAGGTAACACTGACTTGTAAAGCCTCCGGTAAAACAATCGATATGTCCCTTGGAAAAACTTTTACACATAGTACCGGTGGGGCTCCATGGATTGCCGATATGGTAACGGGTAAAAGAAGAAACGGAAAATTAGCAGATCTCATCGATACCATTCGCTTAATGAACCAACTGGAACAACTAGACGTTCCTTGCGCTTTGGTATATCCCAGTGACGTTCCCTCAGAAATTACCCAATTAAAACAAACTGCAGCCATGTTTGAGTATTCTAAAAAACCCATATATGGACCTGGTATTTCCTTAGCGAGCAACTCCAAATATATCGCTGAGTTGTTTAAGGTTTATGGTGGCTCCGACCTGGCTGAAAATCCGATTGGCATGGTTGGTATTTCTCCGGAATCTCCTTTGTTCATGCCGAAAGAGATTACGGATACCATGCGCTACGTCGTCACCCTTGGTATTCCAATCTCCGTATTAGCAGCACCCATGGGTGGATTAACCTCTCCCTTATCTGTTGCAGGAACTGTAATACAATCTCATGCTGAAATTTTAGGTTTCTCTTGTATCGCCTATTTGATGAATCCAGACTGTGTCCTGATATACGGTTCCAGAACTTTCTTCGCCAATATGAAAAACACTCAAAGTATTTTGGGTTTACCGGAAACCGGAATCTCATCAGCTTTAGCAGTTCAGTTAGCGAGCTCTCTCGGATTCATGACCGACGTTTATGGTTTATCTTGTACCTCTTGTGCTTTAGATGAACAAGCTGGTTATGAGAAAATGATCAACGCATTGTTGCCAAGTATGGCCGGAGCAACTATGATCACCGGTATTGGAAGTCTTGCCAGTGTAATGTGTTGCTCTCTGAGCCAATTGGTCTTAGATAATGAGATCATGGCAATGATACGCAAAGCTCAACGTCCTTTTACAATTGATGAAGAATCCTTGGGGCTGGACGGATTGGAATATGTCATCAATGATGGCGAAAGCTTCTTAGAGCAAGAACACACTGTCGAAGCTCTCCAAAATAAAGAAGTTTTTGAACCGACGATCGGATTTGATAGCGTTTGGGCAGATTGGATTGCCACCGGAGAAGTGCCTTTAACCAAGCGTGCCGGTGAAGCTGCTCTCGCTATGATTGAAGAAGACGAGATTATTCCGCAAGATCCAACCATCACTAAAGAAGTCAACGCTATCTTAAAAGCCGCAGAAAAAGAATTATTATAAAGAAGGATGTGGAAAACCATTGATTATTATTGGAGAGAAAATTAACGGTTCCATACCTGTTGTGGCCAAGGCCATTGCAGAGAGGGATGAAAGCCTTATTCGAGAACGAGCAAAGATGCAGGCAGATGCCAATGCAACCTACATTGATTGTTGCGCTTCCGTTGAAAAAAATGAAGTAGAAACTTTAAAGTGGATGATCGACCAAATACAATCCGTTACCGATGTTCCTATTTGTATCGACAGTCCCAGTGCCCAAGCCTGTGTAGATGCCATTCCGTTTTGCAACAAACCGGGGTTGATCAACTCCGTTTCGATGGAAGGTAATAAAGTAGAAACCATTTTCCCGGTTATTGCCGATACGGAATGGGAGTGCGTTGCTTTGTTGTGCGATGATGAGGGAATTCCCAAAAGCATTGAGCGCAGAATGGATGTTTTTAACAACATCATGGAGAAAGCAAAAGAATATCGTATTGCTCCATCCAGGCTACACATCGACCCATTAGTAGTTACTCTTTCTACCGATGAAGAGGCATTGTTATCCTTTGTAGAATGCTGTCATCAAATCAGAAAAGCTTATCCTGATGTCCACATTACCAGCGGTTTATCCAATATTTCCTTTGGATTACCCATGCGCAAATACATCAACTTGCCCTTTATGGTGCTAGCCATCAATGCAGGGATGGACTCTGCCATTGTCGACCCTACCAACACAGATATGCTCGGTGTTATTTACGGCGCAGAAGCCTTATTGGGGATTGACGAGTATTGTTTAAATTATATTGAAGCCTATAGAGATGGCTTATTGACTAAAAAAGAACTTTAAAGTGAGGTAAAAATGTCTAAAATTCAAGAAATACACGATCATGTCAGTAAAGGCAAAGTGCGTATTGTACCAAAATTAGTAGAGGAAGCCATTCAAGAAGGTATCGATCCCAACATGATTCTAAACGAAGGAATGATTTCCGCCATGGATGATGTCGGAGCTCGTTTTTCCGCCGGGGATCTCTTTGTTCCCGAAATGTTGTTGGCAGCAAAAGCCATGAAAAAAGGGGTAGAGGTTTTAAAACCTCACTTAGCAAGTGGCGATCAAGAAGCTGGTGGTAAAATGATCCTAGGTACTGTACATGGCGATCTGCACGATATAGGGAAAAACCTTGTACGTATGATGATTGAAAGTGCCGGATTTGAAGTAATGGATTTGGGTGTCGATGTTCCAGCTCAAACCTTTGTTGAGAAAGTAAAAGAGAATCCCGATGTAGCCGTCGTAGGGTTATCCGCTCTTTTAACTACTACGATGCCCGCCTTAAGAGAAGCCGTTCAAGCTTTAAACGAGGCAGACTTTAGAGACAGAATCAAAATTATAGTAGGTGGTGCACCGATAACCCAAGACTTTGCTGATGAGATCGGTGCAGATGCTTATACGCCTGATGCGGCTTCTGCTGCACAAAAGGTGAAAGAGCTTGTCGCTTAAAGATTCAAGCACACCAGTCATAGATGGTCAACCATCATTTGTTATGGAAATTCTACCGGAGGATATCCCCGCTTACGATAAAGTCAATGAAATTTGCCTGAATACTTTTAACGATCAAAATCAAGATCTTGCCCCGGTAGCATTAGCTGAAAAGATTATGGGCATTCCTGAATTACCTTTTCACCATCCGTTTCATCACTATTTGGTATCCGCAGTGTTGTTGACTTGTAGTTACCGATCGCTGGGAGAGGATAGAAAAACACTCGACAATGCCTTGAAAATTGCCTATGAGCGTTCTTTAAAAGTATTGAAAGGGTTCTGCGGTTTGTATGGGTGTTGCGGCGCAGCCGTAGGTTTAGGTATCGCTTACAGCATACTCACCAATACGACGCCTTTATCCAAAAAATCTTGGAGCGACACCAACCGCATAACCGGTCTTGGATTAATAGAGATGGCGAAATATTCGGGGCCTCGCTGCTGTAAACGCAATACTTATATTGCCCTATTGCAAGGCGTTGCTTTTATTCGAGAAAACTTAAAGATTCATCTTGCTGATGAAGGAACCATTCATTGTTCCTTCTATGCCAAAAATAAAGAATGTTTAAAAGAAAACTGTTGCTTTTATCCTCTATGATGAATCCCATCACCTCAAAGTGAACCGCCCATCACATACACACAGAACAAAGAGACTGTAGCTGATTATCATGATTTGTTACAGTTTCTTTGTTGTTTATAAAGACAAGTGAAAAGTGCTCTCTACTTCTTTCACTACACAATTCATCGTTTTGTGAGGAGCCGGCATTTACGATGATTTGCTTGTTTTACAGCACGACACTCACGCAGTCGTAAAAAAACTTAAAAACCTCTCCGGGAGAATCCGCTTTCCCGGAGAGGTTTTTCTTAAATCTTGCATCCTTTATATGGTTTTCAGATTGACCAACTCGATGTCTTTCATTGTCTTTTCGGACTCTAAGCATTCTAACAATGCTCTCGTCGTGTCTAAAGAACTGAGAATATTAATAGAACTTTCAACGGCTTTCCGTCGCATTTTAACTTCGTCTATTTCCGGCTGGCGTCCTTTTGTAGCGGTGGATATCACGTATTTCACCTGACCGCTTTCCAAGAGGTTGCCGATATTGGGCTCTTCTTCCGCCATACGGCGCACCACCTTGGTGGGGATGCCCGCCTCGTTTAGGGTTAAAGCCGTCCCCACGGTGCCGTAAAGGTTAAATCCGATGTCTTTAAAACGACGCCCAATGTCTACGATCTCTTCTTTATCCCGATCTCTAACGGTAATTAAAACGCCGCCTTTGCGATCCATGCGGTTACCGGAGGCCACCAAGCCTTTGTACACCGCATCGTTAAAGCTTTTGGCGATACCCAACACCTCACCGGTGGATTTCATTTCCGGTCCCAATTGGACGTCTACGTCCTGTAACTTTGAAAAGGAAAACACCGGTACTTTAACCGCCACGCAATCTTTTTCCGGATACAAGCCGGAGGTGTAACCCATGTCTTTTAACTTTTCACCCAACATCATCCGGGTTGCTAATTTGACCATGGGAATATCCGTGACCTTGGAAATGTAGGGTACGGTTCTGGAGGATCGGGGGTTCACTTCAATCACGTAAACCTCGTCTTCGTAAATCACATATTGGATATTGACCATCCCGACAACTTTGAGGGCTTTTGCCAATCTGCCGGTGTAGTCTACCAAGGTTTCTTGGATGGACTCCGATAGGGTTTGAGGTGGGTACACGGAAATCGAATCGCCGGAGTGCACCCCCGCCCGCTCCACGTGTTCCATAATGCCCGGGATCAAAAAGTCTTCGCCGTCACAGATGGCGTCAACCTCAACTTCTTTGCCCATCAAATATTTGTCGATGAGTACGGGGTTTTCCAATTCCTGACGGGTAATGATGTCCATATATTCCACCACGTCCGACGCTTCGTAGGCAATGATCATATTTTGACCGCCTAAGACGTAGGAAGGGCGCAACAAGACGGGGTAGCCCAGAGTTTCCGCTACCCGTACCGCGTCGTGGGTCGTGTAGACCGTTTCCCCTTTGGGGCGTGGTATGCCACACTCTTCCAGAAGTGCATCGAACAATTCCCGGTCTTCCGCGGCGTCGATATGTTCGGGATCGGTCCCCAAAATCGGTACATTGATTTCCTGTAGGTGTTTGATGAGTTTAATGGCGGTTTGACCACCAAATTGTACGATGGCCCCTTGGGGCTTTTCGACCTCTACCACGGAGCGCACGTCCTCTGCGGTCAGCGGTTCAAAGTAAAGTCTGTCCGCTGTGTCGTAATCAGTGGAGACGGTTTCCGGGTTGTTGTTGATGATAATCGCCTCGTAACCCATCTCCCGCAAGGCCCAAGCACAGTGAACGGAGCAGTAGTCGAATTCGATTCCTTGCCCGATGCGGATGGGGCCGGATCCGAAAACCAGCACCCGTTTGCGGTTCCGGTTTGTTTTTTCCAAAAATTGCGCGGCTTCGTTTTCCTCATCCGCTGTGGAATAAAAATAGGGGGTTTCCGCTTCAAACTCGCCGGCACAGGTGTCCACCATTTTAAAAGATGCGTAGCGTCGGTCTACCTTGTCTCCCGTCAAAGCCTCGATGGTGCAGTCCATAAAGCCTAAGGATCGGGCAACTTCCAAGCGCTCTTCCCCTTTAAAATCGCGGAGGCCTTTGTTGACCAAGTCTCTTTCCATAATGGCCAAGTGGCGCAATTTATCCAAGAACCACATGTCGATGCGGGTCATTTCCCAAATTTCCTGCATGCTCATACTGCGATACAACGCTTCGTAAACGGAAAAAATTCTCTCGTCATCATGACCGCCGATGGCTTCATATACTTCTGCATTGGTGGCCTTGGCGTATTTCTCGACGCGAAGGGTTTCGTAGCCCAACTCTGCCGAGCGCACCGCTTTCATAATGGCTTGCTCAAAGCTGTTACCGATGGACATCACCTCGCCGGTGGCTTTCATTTGCGTACCCAGTGTTCGCTTGGCATAGACAAATTTGTCAAAGGGCCAGCGTGGGAATTTGACCACGATGTAGTCCACCACCGGTTCAAAACAAGCGCTGGTGGTGCCGGTAATGTCGTTGACGATTTCGTCTAAACGATAGCCGATGGCAATCATCGAAGATACCTTGGCAATGGGGTAACCCGTCGCCTTGGACGCTAAGGCCGAGGAACGGGATACCCTGGGGTTGACCTCGATAACCGCATAATTGAAGTTTTCCGGATTTAAGGCAAATTGAACATTGCAACCGCCTTGAACCCCGAGGGCGGAAACAATTTTTAAGGCAGAGGTTCTCAGCATTTGGATTTCCTTTTCGCTGAGGGTTTGCACCGGTGCCACCACGATGGAGTCGCCTGTGTGGATGCCCACCGGGTCAAAATTTTCCATGGAACAAATGGCGATGGCGTTGCCGACGGCATCGCGCATCACTTCAAATTCTATTTCTTTCCAGCCTTCGATGCCCCGTTCTACCAAAATCTGATTGATGGGCGACAAGCGCAACCCTGTGGATGCGATGGTCGTCAACTCCTCGATGTTTCGAGCTATACCGCCACCGGTCCCCCCTAGGGTAAAAGCGGGTCGCACCACCACGGGGTAACCCATGCGTTTGGCAAATGCTAGGGCGTCCTCCACGGTGTGCACCACCTCCGAGGGGATGACCGGCTCGCCAATATCCCACATCATATTTTTAAAAGCCTGTCTGTCTTCGGCTTTGTCGATGGTTTCGACATCGGCCCCCAACAATTTGACGCCGTGGGCTTCTAAAAAGCCTTCCTTTGCCAATTGCATGGACAGGGTCAGCCCGGTTTGACCGCCGAGGGTGGACAACACCGAATCAGGCTTTTCGATTTCTATAATGCGTTTGACCACATCTAAGGTCAGCGGTTCGATGTAAATCTGATCCGCCATGGCCTTATCCGTCATGATGGTAGCAGGGTTGGAGTTGATCAGAACGACTTCCAAACCGGCTGCACGCAAGGCTTTACAGGCTTGGGTTCCGGCATAATCAAACTCCGCTGCCTGCCCGATGACAATCGGACCCGAACCGATGACTAAAACTTTTTTGATATCCTGTCTTAGAGGCATCCCAGTTGTCCCCTTTCCATAAATTCATTAAAACGCTCGAAGAAAAAACCGGTGCTATTGGGGCATGGGGTAATTTGAGGATAAAACTCCGTCGAAAACACATAGCCTTCGGCATATTCGATGGCTTCGCAACTTTTATCGTGCAGGTGTACGTGGGTAATCTTGCCCACTTTTTCAGATACACTCTCGGGAACTACGGTATAACCGTGGTTTTGATGAGTCATATAGACCCTGCCCGTCTCGACGGATTGTACGGGGTGCGAAAAGCCCCGATGTCCGTGGGGTAAAGTCGTGATCTCGGCACCTTTTACCAAGGCCAGCAGTTGATGTCCCAAACCGATTCCAAAAATCGGCTTGCCGTAATCCAGATAGTCTTTGACCAAGTCCGCATACAGGGAATAGGTGCGGGGATCGCCGGGGCCGTTGCTTAAAAAAATCCCATCGGGGTTTAAATCCCGAATCGCATTTAAATCTGTTTGTGCGGGCATAATGGTGACATTACAACCCAAGTCCAATAAGATGTTTAAAAATGCTTTTCGGTAACCGTAGTCGATCAGGGCTACGTGGTTGGCTCTATTTTCTCTTGTATAAAACCAACCTTTTTTATCGCAGGTAACCGCCGCTACACCGTCCTGCACCGGATCGTTTTGGATACGATCCAACAACGCATCCCGATGGCTATGGACATCTAAGGTCGTAATCGCAGCCTTCATACTTCCCCGGTCCCTGAGTATTTTAGTCAAGGCTCTGGTATCGATATCCCAGAGTCCGACTTTTTTTTGACGCACCAAAAAATCGTGAATGGTCGCGGTGGCTCTAAAGTTGGAGGGTTCCCCACACCATTCCCGAACAATTAAACCGCTGACCCAACTTCTTTCCGATTCCATATCATCGTCGTTGACGCCATAATTACCTACCAACGGGTAGGTCTGCAACACAATTTGTCCGTAAAAGGACGGGTCGGTTAGAGTTTCCTGATAGCCGCTCATGCCGGTGTTAAAAACCAACTCGCCAATGGCGGTTCCTTCAACACCCATGTTGTATCCTTCAAACAAAGTACCATCGGCCAGTAATAGATAGGCACGTTTATCCCTTTTAAAATATGACATCCGATCTTCTCCTTACCACTTACCCAATGGAGTCGTAACAGTGCTCCTAGGGTTTACATACTTGCTCTGAGCCAAGCATCCTTTAAAATGCATCCGATTGAAACGTATCATGTTCTTTTAATTGCCTTTACAGCCCACGTCAATACTGATTAAATTATAACACACATCTTCTTTTCAGAAAGACTTTCCTACAATCTTAATATTGTAAACATTACAACGCATTGGGAGTAGCCCTTGCTTGATGATTGTAACTGGCCTTCACCCTAAAGATGCCGGCACGATGCGATTGCAGTCAACAAACACCATTCCAACTCACCTTACCGACTTAAACCAAATAGATTGGGGAGGCCATTGGTAGCTGACGACCAGTTTGTTGTTTTTTATTTCTAACAGATCAATCCAAAATTTCTGTTGTATCATTGGCTACGTATTCATTTCTTTTACTGCCGAATTATGCAAGATAAAACAAGAGACGGACATCTTGCTACTTTCTCTTGAAAAGTGTTACTCATTTCCACCAAGTTATCGCCACTTTTAAGCCGTGCTCTGAATTTTCC
>LSQX01247972.1_pt1 | contig 12728 bp, 13 predicted proteins | sample 654561 | NCBI WGS metagenome assembly LSQX01 (sample SAMN04489861, study PRJNA283612) | anaerobic digester metagenome | isolation source: 4 biogas reactors fed with cattle manure at either 37C or 55C with and... | place: Denmark: Kongens Lyngby | collected 2014 | reverse complement strand
CATGCCGTCGGACGTGCCGAGGATCATCAGGGTCGATGGTTTTTGCGCCGCCAGGGCGCGGCGCATGACAGCCGCGCGGGTCTCGTCGGCAAACAGGGCCTGCCGGACGGATTCCAGTTTGGAAGGCGCCTTTTTGGCCGACGTGCCGGAGAGGATCCGGCTGCCGTGAATAAGCAGGCCGTCGTCGATGATGTACGCGATCTGGTACTTGCTGGCGATGCGGGTGGCATGCGTGCTTTTCCCGGTGCCGCTGGGCCCGATAAAGGCGATCACCGTGATGTTGCCCAGAACCGAGCGCATGTCGTCGTCGGCTTTTTCAGTCGGCGACTGGCGGTTGACCACCTCCGCCAGCCGGCCCAGGGTACGCAAGGTCCGGCCCCGTTCCGGCTTGTCCGTTTCCTGGTGGTCCTGCAGGTGGTTGGCGGTCGCTTCTTCCGCCTTTCTGCGGTGCCTGTCGAATCGGATCGCCGTCTGCTTCACGCTCCCTTAATCAACGTGCAACGCGTTCAGGCTTGGTCCCAGTTGTGGTAGACCTCCTGAACATCGTCGTGCTCTTCTAGTTTTTCGATCAGCTTCTCCATTTTAAGCGTCATGTCCGGATCGGTCAGCGTTGTCCAGGTCACCGGCACAGGACCCAGCGAAACGTCCAGGAACGTGAATCCCTGCTGTTCCAGGGCAGCGCGCACCGCGTCGTACTGGTCGGGCTCCGTCGTGATTTCGTAGGCTTCGTCTTCTGCCGCGAAATCCTCCGCGCCGGCTTCCAGGGCTGCCAGCATCATGGTCTCTTCATCGGGCGCACCATCGCGGTCGATGATCAAGGTGCCTTTATCCTGGAACAGGAAGCCGACACAACCGGTGGTCCCGAGATTGCCGCCGAACTTGTCGAAGATATGGCGCAGATCGCCGGCGGTCCGGTTGCGATTGTCTGACAGCGTCCGCACCATGACCGCCACACCGCCCGGTCCGTAACCCTCGTAGGTGATGTCCTCGTAGTTGTCTGTATCCGCGGCGCCGGCGGCCTTGGTGATGCTGCGCTGGATGTTGTCGTTGGGCATGTTCGCGGTTTTGGCCTTGGCGATCACGTCCTTGAGACGGTTGTTGACGTCTGGATCCGCGCCGCCGCTTCTGACGGCGACCTGGATCTCACGGCCGATCTTGGTGAAGATTGCGCCGCGCTGGGCGTCAGCGGCACCTTTTTTACGCTTGATGTTGTTCCATTTTGAATGACCCGACATAGGTAAATCCTCCTGTTTGTCTGCGTGTGCTTCAAATCGGACTAAGCCTGGGCAGGAGGAGGATCGGGCGGCGGCAGCGGCAGGTAGACCTGCTGTTGCAATTCGATGAGCGCGGCGCCGCCGGTCAGGTCGGCGCAGAGTTGGCGGAATGCATCGTCGCGTTCCAGCGGGACACGGACCGTGACGTCGACATCGATACCGAACGCGGCATCGGAACAGGGCCAGCCGGCCTGCTGCCAGGCCCGGCGCAGCCGTTCGTGGTCGGCATAGCTGACCGTGACCGCGTACTCGCGGCAAAGCCGCATCACAACCGGGCGGGCGGCCGCAACCGCCTGGGCGGCTGCCTGGCCATACGCCCGGCTCAAGCCGCCGGTTCCGAGCAGCGTGCCGCCAAAATAACGGGTCACCACGACGGCGACCTGCTCCAGATCCTGGTGCTTGAGCACATCGAGCACCGGCAGGCCGGCGGTGCCCTGCGGTTCGCCGTCATCTGAATAGCGCTGCAGACTGTAAGCGCCGCCAGTCACCCAGGCATAAACATGATGCGAGGCGTCCGGATAAGCGCCGCGCTCAAATGAGAGAAAAGCCTGTGCCTCTGCTTCGGTCCCGACCGGGCGGCAGGCGGCAATAAACCTCGACTTTTTCTCTTCCAGCTCGATCCTGGCGGATTTTTTTACCGTTCGGTATTGTTGGCGCATCAGGTCGATTGAACCAGCTCCTTGTATTTCTGATACGAGAGCATCAGGAGCGATTTGTCCTGGCTGTAGGTCACTTTGTCCATGGCTTCCTCAATCGGGAAGAAGCCGGCATCCAGAAAACCAAGTGCCTCGTTGGCCGTTGTCGAATCCTGCTCGGTGGTCATGATATACCAGACAATCTTGTTGCAGACGGGACGTTGGCGGGATATCGAATAGAATTCATAGTTGGTCCGTCCTGCTGATGAAACAATGCGCGCCTTGACATTCCCCTCGAACTGAACGCGCCGGACGGCGACTTCGTCCGGAAAATCGCCGCTGCGGATGACACCTTTGGGGAACACCCACTCATGCTTGTCGTTCATCAAAAGCAAAACCCTGTCACCGGAAAAAACAACACCTCCGGAACAGTTGCGTACCAGCATGGCATGACCTCCCTTCCTGTGCTTTCATTCTAGCATGAAAGATGGCCGCGAACAATCGCGGCCATCCCGATGCACGACAGGAGCAGGGCAATCTCAAGGCCCGATTTGGGCCAGACCGCCCAGCCATTTGCGCAGGATTTCCGGAATAACGACGCTGCCGTCAGCTTGCTGGAACTGCTCGACGATCGCCGGGAAGATGCGGCTGGTCGCCAGCCCGGAGGCATTCAGCGTGTGGACATAGACCGGCTTGCCGGTCTCCTGGCTGCGGAAGCGCATGTTGCCGCGCCGGGCCTGGTAGTCGCCGGCATCGGAGGCCGAACTGACTTCCTTGTAGTCGTTCATGCTGGGGATCCACACCTCGATGTCATAGGTCTTGCGCATCGAGGCGCTGCAGTCCCCGGCTGCCAGCTTGCTGACGCGGTAATGCAGCCCCAGTTTTTCGACCAGCCGGGCCGCCTTGCCGACCAGCTCCTGCAGAGCCGCTTCGGACTGGTCCGGCTTCACATACTGGAACATCTCGATCTTGTTGAATTGGTGGCCGCGGATCATGCCGCGTTCCTCGGCCCGGTAGCTGCCCGCCTCCTTGCGGTAGCAGGGCGTGTAGGCGAAGTAGCGCAGCGGCAGCTGGCTCTCGTCGAGAATCTCGTCGCGGTGCAGATTGACCAGCGCCGTTTCCGCGGTCGGCAGGATGAAATGGGAAAACCCCTCGCCATCGTCGCGGCGCAGTTGAAAGACATCGTCCTTGAACTTGGGGAACTGCCCTGCCGTATAGCCGCACTGCCAGGTCAGGATGTGTGGCGGCAAGATCATCTCGTAGCCGTCGGCCAGATGTTCCTCCATGAAAAAGTTGAGCAGGGCCCACTCCAGGCGGGCACCCAGGCCGCGGTAGACCCAGAAACCGTTGCCGCCCAGCTGAGCGCCCCGGCGATAGTCGATCAGGCCCAGCTGCTCGCACAGGTCGACATGGTGCCTGGGGCTGAAGGCGAAGGCCGGTTTCTCGTTGCCGCTGGCGACGACCTGGTTGTTCTCCTTGCCGCCGGCCACGACGTCGTCAGCCGGCAAGTTGGGCAGCGCTTCCAGGAAAGACTGCTGGATCTTGTCCAGCGCATCGATCTGCTCATCGCCAGCCTTGATCTCCTCGCCGATCGCTTTCATGCGCGCCAGCAGGGGGGCCACGTCCTGTTTCTCCTTTTTCAGGATCGGGATGCGGGCCGACGTCTTGTTCTTTTCCGCTTTGAGCTGTTCGGTCGCCGCGATCTGGCGGCGGCGTTCGGCGTCGCGCTCCAGGAAAGCGCCAAAATCGACCTCGAATCCCTTGCGGGCCAGCTTTTCTGCGACCAGGGCGGGATTGTCGCGAATCAGGTTGATGTCCAGCATATGGTTCCTCCTAATTTTCTGCCTGGATCAGCGCGACCAGGCGCTTGGGGTCTATGACGGTGAAAGACGAGCGGTAGTAATCGATCAGCCTGTCCGTCTTCATCCGGCTCAGTTCGCGGGACATGGACGGCCGCGATACATTGAGGTAGTCGGCCAGGGCTTCCCGGTTCATCTGGGTCCGAAACGTGCAGGAGCCGTTTTGCCGGTACTGGTCATACAGGAAAGCCGCCAGCTTCTGGCGCATGCCCTTCAGGCGGATATAGCCGATCCGCTTGTTCATCAGCATGGCCTTGCCGGCCAGGATACCCAGCATGTTGGCTGCCATCACCTGGTGCGCGTCACAGGCCCGGCAGCACGGCCGGCTGATTTTTTCAAAGGGGATGAAGAGCACGGCGCCGCCGCTGTCGGCGACGACCGTATTGGGCCAGACCCCGTTACCGGCAAAGGCAGCCACCTCGCCGAACAGGTCGCCGGCACCGAACAGACCGATGATCAGCCGGCTGCCGGCTTCATCCTCCTGCTGAACCAGGACGCGGCCATCCAAGATCAGGCCGACCGTCGTCTGGGGCTGTCCGGCCAGGCAGAGCAGGTCCCCCTTGGCAAAAGACCGTTCGATGGCGCGAAAGCAAGCCAGCAGGACATCAAGCTGTTCAGATGACAGGCCGGCAAACAGCCGGGTGTCCATCAGGACGGATTTCCAACGATCGGTCAAAGCGAACCTCCACGTCACAAAAGAGTTGCCGGGGCAACGGTTTTATTTTTCTCATTATAGTACAATACCGCGGGAAAACAACCGGCGGACGCGTTCGCGCTCTTTAATCGGGACGCGATCAACGGTATAATGAACATCAGAAGCTGATGATGTCACGTAAACGGGAGGTTCACAACCAGATGAGCAACAGCATGTTATGTTTTCAATGCGAACAGGTCGCCGGCGGCAAAGCCTGCACCCGGGTCGGGGTCTGCGGCAAACAGCCGTCAACGTCCAATTTGCAAGATGACCTGACCGTCAAGCTAATCGAGCTGGCGATGTTCATGGAAGGCGAAGCGATGACCGACCATGCCGCCGAGCTGATGATGGAAGGCCTGTTCACCACGATCACCAATGTCAATTTCAATGACGACGATATTAAAGCGCTGACCGGTCTGATCCAGGAACAGATCGACCAGCTCAGGCCGCTCAACAGCGGCTGCGGCGCCTGCTGCGGCGCCGGCCAGGCGGACATCACCAGCGGCGACGCCCTGTTCAGGGGCGATCCGGACGAAGTCGCCCTGCGCACCCTGTTACTGCTCGGTCTGCGCGGCATGGCCGCCTATGCCTACCACGCCTATGTGCTGGGCCGCAAGGATGCGGCGGTCACCGAAGCGCTGTTTGTCGGGATGCGCGCCGTCGGCACCCACCACAGTGTCGAGGCCTGGCTGAAAATCCTGCACCAGTTCGGCCTGGACAACTACCGCTGCATGGAGCTGCTCGACGAGGCCAACACCGGCGCCTACGGCCATCCGGTTCCGACCGCGGTCACGATGACGATCGAGCCGGGTCCGTTCATCGTCGTCTCAGGCCATGACCTGCTTGATTTGAAGATGCTGCTCGACCAGACGGCCGGCAAGGGCATCAACATTTACACGCACGGTGAAATGCTGCCGGCCCACGGCTATCCCGAGCTGAAGAAATATCCGCACCTCAAGGGCAATTTCGGCACGGCCTGGCAGAACCAGCAAAAAGAGTTCCGCAACGTGCCGGGTGCTTTCCTGTTTACCACCAATTGCCTGATGCCGCCCAAAAAAGACTACGCCGACCGCGTGTTCACGACCGCTGTCGTCGGCTACCCCGGTTTGGTCCACATCCCGGACAGCCCGTACGGCAAGGATTTCGCGCCTGTGATCGAAAAAGCGCTGGCTCTGGGCGGCTATGACCGGCCGGTCACCATGAAGGGCGTCAACGGCGGTTCCAGCCTGATCACCGGGTTTGGCCACGAGACCGTTCTGGCCGCTGCCGGCGACGTCGTCGACGCCGTCAAGTCCGGCGCGATCCGGCATATTTTCCTGGTCGGCGGCTGCGATGGGGCCAAGCCCGGCCGCAATTACTACACCGATTTCGTCGCCGCCACCCCGCCGGACAGCCTCGTCCTGACGCTGGCCTGCGGCAAGTACCGCTTCAACGACCTCGACCTGGGCAAGATCGGGCCGTTCCCGCGCATCATGGACATGGGCCAGTGCAACGACGCCTACTCGGCCATCCGCGTCGCCGTCGCCCTTGCGGAGGTGTTTGAAACTGATATCAACCAATTGCCGCTGACGCTGGTCTTGTCCTGGTACGAGCAAAAGGCCGTCTGTGTCCTGCTCAGCCTGCTGTCACTGGGCGTCAAGAATATCCGCTTGGGCCCGACATTGCCGGCCTTCGTCTCGGAGAATGTGCTGAACGTTCTGGTCAGCCAGTTTGGTCTTTGTCCGGTTACACGGGCAGAAGACGACCTGAAGGCGGTGCTGGGATGAACGGCACATATGATGTCGTGGTCATCGGCCAGGGGCCGGCTGGCGTTTCGGCGGCCATTTACGCCGTTCGCTCCGGCTTGTCCGTGCTCCTGATCGGCCGCGACAGCGGATCGCTGGAACGGGCCGACAAGATCGAGAATTACTACGGTTTCGTCGAACCGGTCAGCGGCAAACAACTGCTGCAGCAGGGGTTGGACCAGGCTGTACGCCTCGGCATTGGGCGGCTGCAGGACGAAGTGACCGGCATCCGCTGGGACGATCCCTTCGTCGTTGAAACAACGTCAGGCCATGTCCAGGCGACCAGCATCGTTCTGGCCACCGGCATGCCCCGGCGCAAGGCCTCTGTTGCGGGCCTGTCAGCCTATGAAGGCCGCGGTGTCAGCTACTGCGCCACCTGCGACGGTTTTTTCTACCGGGGCAAAACGGTGGCGGTGATCGGCAACGGCGCTTATGCCCTTAAGGAGGCCAGCGAACTCAAGCCGTTTGCGGCGACGATTTACCTTTTGACCAACGGGCGAACCCTGGATGCTGGCGACAGCGATCCGGATTTTGTGGTCCGGACAGAGAAGATCGTCCGGCTGGAAGGCGATGAAGAAAAAGTGCGCCGCCTGGTTCTGGCCAGCGGCGAAGAACTGGCGGTCGACGGCGTCTTTGTCGCCGAAGGAACAGCGTCCGCCCTGGATCTGGCGCTCAAACTGGGGCTGGACAACGATGGCAAGGTCATTCTGACCGACCGGCAGCAGGCGACCAACCTGCCGGGCCTGTTTGCCGCCGGAGACTGCACCGGCGGCCTGCTGCAAATTGCCGTTGCTGTTGGCGAGGGCGCCCAGGCCGGCATGTCGGCCGCCGCCTATGTTCGCGGGCTGAAGGGCGAAAAGGCGCAGAAGGTCCAGTGGGGCGAGTAAACAGCGTCAGACTCGGACAGGTCCGGACAACGGAATGCTCCAGCTCAGGGTGAGTTTTGCGGATTTTCCGTACGACTCGCCTTTTCTTTTTGCGGTAAGGTCCCGGTGCCGGACAAAATTCCGGCGCAGGCTACCATTTTACCCGGATTATGTTATATTATACGGTGGCACGTGAATTGTTCCCCAGGCGCACTGGCAGAATCGGCCGGAGAGACTGGCGAGCCATTCAACAATAAGTGAGCGACGATGTTGTCCGGGAGGTTTTTTGTGTTTCGTTTCGGCCATTTTTCCGGCGGTGTGCACCCGCGCGGCAATAAAAACACGCATTTTTATCCGACAGTCCGCCTCGATAAGTTTGCTACAGTCCGTATCCCGATGAGCATGCACATCGGACCGCCCTGCACCTGCCTGGTCAAAGAGGGCGATCCGGTCAAGGTCGGCCAGCTAATCGGACGCGCCGACGCGCCGATGGCCGTCCCGATCCATTCGAGTGTCTCGGGAACCGTCAAATCGGTGCTCAAGGAAGTCGCCAGCACAGGCAAAGCGGTCCAGGTGGTCGTCATCGAGTCCGACGGCCTGAACACGGTCGACGAGAGCGTCCAACCGCCTGTCATCACCGATCGGGCGTCGTTCCTGCAGGCAGTCTGGGACTCCGGCCTGGTCGGCCTGGGCGGCGCCGGCTTTCCGACGCACATCAAAATGCAGCCGCCGGCCGGCAAGGAACCGGATGTGCTCGTGATCAACGCCGCCGAATGCGAGCCGTACATCACGACCGATTTCCGCCAGTGTGCCGAGCATCCGGACGAGGTCATCGACGGCATCATCCAGGTCATGAAGCATCTTGGCATCCCCAAAGCCCTGATCGGCGTCGAGAGCAACAAGCCGCTGGCGATCGACGTGCTCAATTATGAGCTGATGAAACTCAAGCTGTCAGCCAACCTGGAGCCGGACATCTCGATTGTCCGCCTGAAGACCAGATACCCGCAAGGCGCCGAAAAGATGCTCATCTATTCGCTGACCGGCCGTAAAGTGCCGGCCGGCGGGCTGCCGCACGACGTCCATGTGCTTGTCCTCAATGTCGGTACGGTCCGCTTCATATCCAAGTACCTGAAGACCGGCATGCCCCTGATCCGCAAGCGCCTGACGCTCGACGGCAGCGCGGTCAAGGTGCCCTGCAACATCAACGTGCCGGTCGGGGCCCCGATCCCCGATGTCATCGAGGCGGCCGGCGGCATGACCGGCGAACCCGGCAAGGTCATCATGGGCGGCTCGATGATGGGCGTCGCGCTGGACCGGCTGGAAGCCAGCATCATCAAGCAGAACAATGCCATCCTCGTCTTTGACCAGAAAGAAGCCCAACTTCCGCCCGAGACCCAGTGCATCCGCTGTGCCCGCTGCGTCAATGTCTGCCCGATGCACCTGATGCCGACAACGCTCGACAACATGTCGCGCAATCAAGATATCGAGGGCCTTAACCAGTACCACATCATGGACTGCATCGAGTGCGGCAGCTGCACATACGTTTGCCCGGCCAAGCGGCACCTGGTCCAGAGCATCCGGATCGGCAAAATGCATATCCGCTCGGCACCGCGAGCCGCACAAGCCAAGGAGGGCGCTGCCAAATGAACCTGCAAGTATCATCATCCCCCCACATCCGGGACCAGGCGTCCACAACCCGGCTGATGCTGGATGTGATCATCGCCTTGCTGCCCGCCCTGGGTGTTTCCATCTACATGTTCGGGGTGCGCTCCCTCCTGATCGTCTTTCTGACCTGCACGACGGCGGTTCTGTTCGAGTACCTGAGCCGCAGGCTGATGAAACGGTACAACTCGATCGGCGACCTGAGCGCGGTGGTCACCGGCCTGCTGCTGGCCTTCAATCTGCCGCCGACCGTCCCGCTCTACATCCCGGTTATCGGCTCCTTTGTCGCGATCATCGTCGTCAAGCAGATGTTCGGCGGCATCGGCCAGAATTTCGTCAATCCGGCCCTGGCATCACGCATCATCCTGACCTTGTCGTTTCCCGCGGCCATGACCCGCTGGGCCATCCTGGCTGGCCGGGTTCCCGGCCACGGCATCCCCGGCACCGAGCCGATCGGCGAAGGGCTCGACCTGATCGCCACGGCAACCCCTCTCTACCTGATCCAGGCCGGCGAAACCGGCCAGGCCATCATGCCGGGCTACCTGGACCTGTTCATCGGCTACAAGGGCGGCTGCCTGGGCGAAGTGTCGATCCTGGCCCTCGCCGCCGGTGTCGTCTACCTGCTGATCCGGCGGGTGATTTCGCCCCTGATCCCGGTCACTTATATTCTGACCGTCGCTATGCTGACGGCTTTGTTCGGACAGGATCCGCTGTACCATGTCTTGTCCGGCGGCCTGTTCCTGGGCGCGTTCTTCATGGCGACAGACTACGTCACGTCGCCGCTGAGCCATAAGGGCAAGATCATCTTCGGCCTTGGCTGCGGCCTGATTACAAGCCTGGTGCGCCTGTTCGGCGGCATGACCGAAGGGGTTTCGTTCGCCATCCTCTTCATGAACATCCTGACACCGCATATCGACCGCTGGACGATACCGGTTCCGTTTGGAGGTGCGCGCCATGCCAAGTCTTAAGCCCTATCTGCCTGCGATCATCCTGTGCGTCATCTGCCTGGTGACGACCGGACTGCTCTCCCTGACCTACGAGCTGACCCGCGCCGAACGGACGCGGCAAAGCGAGATCGCGGCCAACACCAACCGGTTAGCCCTGTTTCCCGACGCGTCCGGCTTTGAGACCCTCAGCCTGCCGGACGGCGCGCCTGCAGGCCTGAGCGAGATCACCCGGGCAGAAGACGCGAATGGGCAGGTCATGGGCTATTTGTTTGTTGCCAGCAAGCGCGGCTACGGCGGCCAGGTGCCGGCCATGGTCGCCGTTGATGCCGAAGGCACGCTCGTCGGCGTGCGGGTGCTGGGCAACAGCGAAACGCCTGGTCTGGGCAAAAAGGTCGAACAAACCAGTTTCACCGGCCAGTTTGTCGGCAAGCTGGCCGATACCCTGTTTGCGCTGGACACCTCGAACAACCAGCTGCAGCCGCTTGACGCGATCTCCGGCGCGACCATCTCGTCGCGCGCGGTCATGGAGGCGGTCAACACCGCCATCGAGGGCTACCTGGCCCTGGACAAGGAGGGACAGTAAGCATGGCAGCGAAAAAAACCGTCAGCCTGGGCAAGGAGATCAGCAAAGGCCTGATTCTGGAAAATCCCGTTCTGCGCCTGATCCTCGGCACGTGCCCGACGCTGGCTGTCACGACATCGGTCAAAAACGGACTGGGGATGGGGATCGCCGCCACCTTTGTCCTGCTGGGTTCCAACCTGGTGATCTCGCTGCTGCGCCGGGTGATCCCCGACAAGGTCCGCATCCCGGCCTTCATTACGGTCATTGCCGGGTTCGTCACGATCATCCAGCTGTTGATGGAATCCTTCGTACCGGCGCTTAACGAATCCCTGGGCATCTTCATCCCGCTGATCACGGTCAACTGCATCATCCTGGCGCGGGCCGAGATGTTCGCCAGCAAGCATGCCGTCCTGCCCTCCCTGGCCGATGGCCTGGGCATGGGCGCCGGTTACACGGCTTCCCTGATCCTGATGGGCGCCATCCGGGAGATCATCGGCAACGGCACCTTTTTCGACCTGGGCATTCCCGGCCTGCAAGCCGGCGGCTACATCGAGCCGATGCTGATCATGATTTTACCGCCCGGCGGTTTCTTCGTCTTCGGCATCCTGATCGCCCTGGCCAACAAGCTGTCCGAAAAAGCCGGCAAGCAGGACCAGCCGGACGACACCATCTGTGCCGGCGCCATTTCCGACCAGACAGCCTGCCTGCTGTGCGGCGGCTGCAGTTTCGGCCGCAGCGGTCCGCAGAACCAGCTGCAGACCGATGAAGGGGTCCGCCGGATGGCCAAGTCCAGCGCCGCCGAATCCGGCGACGAGTCGCCCCGCGGAGGTGAAAACGCATGAAAGAGATGCTGATTATCCTGTTCAGCGCCATCCTGGTCGACAATTTCGTCTTGTCGAAATTTCTCGGCATCTGCCCGTTCCTGGGCGTTTCCAAGAACTTGAAGACGGCGATGGGCATGAGCATGGCGGTCATCTTCGTCATGGTCCTGGCAACGGCCATCACCTGGCCGGTGTTCTACCTTTTGCTTGCACCGTATGACCTGGGTTATCTGCAAACCATCATCTTTATCCTGGTCATCGCCGCCCTGGTGCAGCTGATTGAGACCTTCCTGAAAAAAACTCTGCCGCCGCTTTACCAGGCCCTGGGCATCTACCTGCCCCTGATCACGACCAATTGCGCGATCCTCGGCGTCGCCATCCTCAATATCGACCAGACATACGGCTTCGGCGAGTCCATGATCAACAGCCTCGGGGCCGGGCTGGGCTTCATGCTGGCGCTGTTTCTCTTTTCCGGTGTCCGAAGCAAGGTTGACCACGCGGATGTGCCGCGCTTTTTCAAAGGCCTGCCCATCACGCTGGTGTCCGCGGCTTTGGTCTCCATCGCCTTCTTCGGCTTCAAGGGCCTGATCGAGAACCTGTTCAGCTAACGGCTGACCGCCAGGAGGAATGTCCATGTATGTGTTCGCCATGTCACTCAATATTCAATCGATTCTCGTGCCGACGGCCATCGGGGGCGGTATCGCACTCGTTCTCGGGCTCATTTTAGTGGCGGCGGCCCGCATATTCGCCCTGCCGGTGGACGAGAAGCTGGAAACGATCCGTGCCGCTCTGCCCGGCGTCAACTGCGGCGCTTGCGGCTACTCCGGCTGTGACGCCTACGCCATGGCGCTGCGCGACGGTGAACCCAACGCGGCCAAGTGTCCGGTCGGCGGCAAAGACACCGCGATCGAGCTGGCTGCCATCCTTGGCATGAACCCCCCGTCTTTCATCCCCAAAGTCGCCTATGTCCACTGCCAGGGCACGACAGATCACACAAAAAAGCGCTATGACTACCAGGGTATTATCAGCTGCGCCTCAGCCCAGGGGCTCTTCTCGGGCCCGAACTCGTGCACGTTCGGCTGCATGGGCTTCGGCGATTGCGTGGCCGTCTGTCCGTATGACGCCATCACCGTCACGGACGGCATCGCCCATATCAACAGCGAGCGCTGCAAGGCATGCGGCCTGTGTGTCGCGGCCTGCCCCAAGGAACTGATCAAGATCATCCCGCGCCATTACAATGCGTATACGGTTTCCTGCCGCAACAAGTGGCCGGGCGCCCAGACCCGCAAGAACTGCAAGGTCGGCTGCATCGGCTGCAGCCGCTGCTACAAGGCCTGCCCGTCCGGAGCGATCACGATGGACGGACCGCTGGCGGTCATCGACCAGAACCTGTGCACGCACTGCAACAAGTGCCTCGAGGTCTGCCCGACCCACGCCATCCAGCGCGGCCTGTTCCTGGGTGACGGACCCGACGGCAAGCCTGAACGTTCCAGGAAGCCGGAAGATCCGGTTGCACCGACCCCGGCCCTGGGGGGAACCGGCGCGTCCTAAATGCGTAAAATGCCAAAATGCGCAAAATGCCAAAATGCGTAAAATGCGCAGGATAAACGCATCAATTTCTCAG
>LSQX01159539.1_pt2 | contig 12728 bp, 10 predicted proteins | sample 654561 | NCBI WGS metagenome assembly LSQX01 (sample SAMN04489861, study PRJNA283612) | anaerobic digester metagenome | isolation source: 4 biogas reactors fed with cattle manure at either 37C or 55C with and... | place: Denmark: Kongens Lyngby | collected 2014 | reverse complement strand
GCGGAAGCCGTCACGCGCATGCTGCATGACGCCGGCAACCACAACGTGGGGCTGGAGCGGGTGCCCGGCGCGCTGACGGACCACTACAACCCCAAGACCGAGGTGCTCAGCCTGTCTGAGGAGGTCTACAACTCCTCCAGCGTGGCCGCGGTCGCGGTGGCCGCGCACGAGGCAGGCCACGCCATGCAAAAGCACGAGGGCTATGCGCCCCTGGGCCTGCGCAGCGCCATTGTGCCAGTGGTTAACATCGGCTCAAGCCTCAGCATGCCCATTTTCATCCTGGGCATCGTCATGTCCTTTCAGCCGCTGGTCTGGGCTGGCATCGTGCTTTTTTCCCTGGCGGTGCTGTTTGCCCTAATTACCCTGCCTACAGAGTTTAACGCGTCCTCCCGCGCCATCCGCATGCTGACCACCAGCGGCATCATCACCACGCCGGAGGAGGAGCGGGGCGCCAAAGCCATGCTGCGCGCCGCCGCCATGACCTATGTGGCCAGCGCCATTGGCGCCATGCTGCAACTGCTGCGCCTCATCTTAATCGCGGGCAACTCGCGCAGTAGGGACTGATCTGTTTTGACCGCGCGGCCAACCTGGCCGCGTGTTTGTTTTTTGTGCTTTGATTGTTTATAATAATACCGTCTGTTAGGATAGATACATCGACTGATAGGGGGTTCTTGTAGCTTGAAGGATTATTTGAGGCGCCTGTTCGCCTCTTCTTCGCTTGTACCGGAAAACAGGCGCCTGGGCGAGATTCCAAACAGCAGGGAAGCCTACGGGCAGGTCTTCACCATCGCCATGCCTGCCATCCTGGAATTGGTGTTGATGAGCCTGATTGGCTCGGCCGACATCATCATGGTGGGCCAGTTGGGCAAAAACGCGCTGGCGGCGGTCTCGCTGCCCGGCCAGCCGCGCATGATCATGCTGATGCTCTTCTTCGCGCTCAACGTGGGCGTCACCGCCATCGTCGCCCGCAGGAAGGGCGAAGGCCGGCGTGACGCGGCCAATGCCACCCTGCGCAACGCCATCATGCTGGGCTTTGCCCTCTCCGTCATCGTCGCGGCCCTCACTGTCATTTTTGCGGAGCCCTTGATGCGCTTGGCCGGCGGGCATGACCGCACGCCGGATGACGCGGCGGTGCTGCGCGGCGCGGTGGATTATTTTGTGATTATGGCCTATGCCCTGCCCGTGAACGCGGTCAGCATGTGCATCAGCGCCGCGCTGCGCGGCGTGGGGGACACCAAGATCCCCATGAAGGTCAACATCATCTCAAACCTGGTCAACGTGTTCTTCAACTTCCTGCTCATCTTCGGCCACCTGGGCTTCCCGGCCATAGGCATCCGGGGCGCCGCCATCGCCAGCGTCATCGGCATGGTGGTGGGCCTCATCCTGTCCTTTGTGGCCATCATGCATTATAAGAACAGCTATCTGCGCATCTCCTTTAGGGACAACTGGCGGGTTGACCCGCACACCATGCGCGCCATCGTCAAGGTGGGCGGCAACGCGGTGGTGGAGCAAACCAGCATGCGCATCGGCTTTTTCCTCTACAGCCGCATCATGTATTCCCTTGGCGTCACGATGTTCGCGGCGCACAACATCGCCATGCAGTTCCTGGCGCTTACCTTCAATTTCGCCGACGGCTTGTCCGTGGCCGCAACCTCCCTGGTAGGGCAGAACCTGGGCCGTGACCGGCGGGATTTGAGCCTGCTGTACGGCAAGGTCACACAGCGTATCGCGTTGGTACTCAGCCTGCTGCTGGGGGCTTTAACAGCGCTGTTCCGCTACCCGGTCAGCCAGCTGTTCATCAACCCCGGCACGCCGGACGCCGCGCATGTCATCATGTACGCGGCGCAGACCATGCTGGTGGTCGCCCTCATGCAGCCTTTGCAGATGTCCTCTGTAGTGCTGTCCGGCGGCCTGCGGGGCGCGGGGGACAACCTGTACGTGGCCGGCGTGATGATGGTGTGCGTGTCCATCATCCGCCCTGTGATGGCCTGGCTGGCGGTGGATGTGCTGATGCTGGATCTGCCCATGGTCTGGCTGCTCAGCCTGGCGGAGATCGGCCTGCGGCTTATCTTCTTTTACCGGCGCTTTGAAAGCGGCAAGTGGGCCTTCAAACGCGTGTAACCACCGCGCGCTGTGTGTACAATCCTGGTAAGGAATTTTAAAGGAGGTGCCGGATGGCTGAGAAGAAACTGACGCTCAAACAGGTGGAAGCGTCCATCGCCAAGGTCAATGAGGACATCGCGAAGCTTAAAACGCGCATGGAAAAATTGGCCGAGGACAAAAAGAAACTGATGAGCGAGAAGCGCAAGCTGACTGCCGCCAAGACCAAGGCCGCGGCGGCCAAGACCACCACCGCCGCCAAGAAGGCGACTACCACCGCGAAGAAGACGGCATCTGCCGCCAAGACCACCGCGAAAAAGACAACTACAACTGCCAAAAAGACCACGGCCAAGGCGGCATCCACCGCGAAGAAGACCACCACCGCCAGGAAAACACCCGCCAAAAAGACAAGCACAACTAAAAAGACCACCGCCAAGAAGGAAGAAAGCCTGCTGGGCGGCGTGCTGGACGGCTTGAAGGACGCGGGCCTTGATTTGGAGGGCATGATCAAATCGGTCGTGGACCCGGGTAAAAAGTAAACGCTAATACCATTGTGACAGCCCCAGACCAGCCGGCCTGGGGCTGTTGTCTGTGCGAATCCTGGCTTCGTAGGACAAACTGTGAATTTTCTGCAACAATGATGTCAAAACCGCCCGTAAATCGTTGACAATTCAACAAATTGCTGTATATTGTAGGGCAAGGATTAACGGAGGTTCACATGGTTAAGAGAAGAGGGGAAAAGCTGTATTCGCTGGTATTCCGCCAGATTCGCGCCTATATCCTACAAAACAACCTGCAACCGGGGGATTTGCTGCCCACAGAGCAGGCGCTGGTGGACATGCTGGGCGTCAGCCGCAACGTGCTGCGCGAGGCCATCAAGTCCATGGAACTGCTGGGCATGGTGTCTGCGCAGCCTGGCCGGGGCACGATGCTCAAGGCCTTTAACCTGGATTTTGTGTTCCAAAATGTCATCTTCGCCGCCGCAGGGGAGGAGGACAACGCCGTCGCGGAAATGCTGGACATCAGAAAACGGCTGGAATTGGCCTATATGCGCCAGGCTTTTGAAACCCTGGAAGGCGAGGACGTCGCCCGCATCCGGGAGATCATGGAGGCCATCAAGCAGCAGTGGGAGGAGCAGCGCATCTTTACGGAGCACGACCGCGAGTTCCACATGGCCATTTTCTCCCGCATCGGCAACCAGTCCCTCACCTCCATGATGAACGCCATCTGGGATGTGGACGAAAACTTCAAGACCGAGGAAAAATTCAAGCACCTGGACGACACCATCATCAAGCACGAGAACATCGTGCGCGCGCTGGAAGCCGGCAACGAAGAGGCCTTCTACGCCGCGATGATGGCGCATTTCGCCTCCGGCAAGTATTCCAAGAAAGCCAAAAGTTTCGAAGAGATCTAACCATATCAACATCCATCCCGCCCTCGGCATGGATGTTTTATTGATGAGGAGGTTCATATGAAGGAACAACTACGGGGCATTCATCAGTGGATCAAGGATGAGCTGGACCGCTGCGTCCGCTTCTGGCTGGACAACGGGATGGACAGCGAATATGGCGGCGTCTATACCTGCCTGGACCGGCAGGGCCGCGTGTTCTCCACCGACAAGAGTGTGTGGATGCAGGGCCGCTGCGCGTGGACCTTCTCCAAATTATGCAACCAGTATGGGGAAAAACCGGAATGGCGCACAGCGGCGGAGAGCTGCCTTGATTTTATGGAGAAATACTGCATCAACCGCGACAAGGGCGACCGCATGTATTTCACCGTCACCAAGGACGGCAAGCCCCTGCGCCAGCGCCGCTACAATTTCTCCGAAGGCTTCTACGCCATGGCCAACGCCGAATATTATATTTTAACCGGAAAGCCGGAGCACCTGGAGCGCGCCAGGCGGGCGTATGAGCTCATCTGGCAGCTAAACCACGGCCTGATCAACGACCCTACCGGCATGGGGCCCAAGACCATTCCCGAAACCCGCACAGGCCGGTCGCTGGCGGACCCGATGATCTATTTAAACCTCACAAGCGTGCTGCGCAAGGCTGATCCGGAGAACGCCGCGCTGTATGATGAACGCGCCAAAGAGTGCGTGCACGACATCTTTACCTATCACAGGAAGCCGGATTTAAAATGCACGCTGGAGTCCGTCGGGCCAAAGGGGGAGTTCCAGGACGAGTTTACCGCCGGCCGTGTCGTCAACCCCGGGCATGATATTGAGTGCGCCTGGTTCTTGATGGAAGAGGCCAACCGCCTGGGCGATGAAAAGCTGCATGGTGACACGCAGGAGCTCTTCCTGGATGCCATCCACGCCGGCTGGGACAAGGAGTACGGCGGCCTTTTGTACTTTATCGACTGCAAGGGCCTGCCGCCGGAAGCCTATGAGCATGATATGAAGCTGTGGTGGCCGCACAATGAGACCGCCATCGCCTCCCTGATGGCCTACCGCGACACCGGCAAGCCCGAATACCTGGAGTGGTTCATCAAAACCATTGACTACTGCAAGGAGTACTTCAGCGATCCGGAATACGGCGAGTGGTACGGCTATCTGCGCCGGGACGGCAAGCCCACCCAGCCGCCCTGCAAGGGCAGCACCTTCAAGGGACCCTTCCACCTGCCGCGCATGCTGCTGATGGTGGATGAAATGCTGGGACAGGTCCTCGCCAAAGACTGACAACAAACGGATTTGATCAATTGCAGGAGCATTTGTCTCCTGCTTTTTCTGTGGAGTGGGTACATTCCTTGCGATTATGTTTTTGGGGGTTGCTCGCGTGGAGACCAAGCACTACATCATCTTCAACCCTGTTGCCGGCAGCCGCAACGCGCAAAGCCGCCTGCAGGCGCAGTTGGACGCCCTCTCGCCCACGCCCTATACCGTGCTGATTACAAGGGACGCGGGCGACGCGACCCGCCTGGTGCGTGAGGTACGCGCGCAGGAAGCCGGTCCCTTGCGCTTTTACGCGGCCGGCGGGGACGGTACCTTGGGCGAGGTCGCCACAGCCCTCATCCATACCCCGGATGCCGCGGTGGGTGTGTGGCCCTGCGGCAGCGGCAATGACTACGCGCGCATGTACGGAGGGGTGGACCGCTTTTTGGACTTGAAACAGCAAACCACCGCGCCCACGGTGCTGGTGGACATGATTAAGGTGAACGGCTACGCCGCCATCAATGTGGTCAACCTGGGGTTGGAAGCGCACGCGGCCGCCACCATGATGCGCTTTCGCAACACGCCTGTTCTGGGCGGCAAGCGCGCCTACTGGGTGGGCGCCATCAGCGCGGTCACAAAGCATTTGAACACCAACTGCACGGTCCACCTGGATGGGCAGCCCTTTTATGAAGGAAACCTGCTGACGGCCTCCTTCGCCTCCGGCCAGTATATCGGCGGCGGCTTTCACTGCGCGCCAAAGGCTGTCAACGATGACGGGTTGATGGACGTCTGCGCCATCCGCCCGGTCTCCCGCTCCAGGCTGGTGTCGCTCTTGGGCACCTACAAAAAAGGCGGGCACCTGGACAGCCCGGATTTTGAAGGCATCCGCTTATACCGCCGCGCCAAACGCGCCGCCATTACCTGCCAAAAAGAAACCGTCCTGTGCCTGGACGGTGAGATCATCAGGGGCAAGCAGTTTGAGTTGGAGCTGCTGCCCGCGTCTGTTCGGTTTATTCTGCCGGGCGCCTAATCCCGGTAGGCCTCCCCCTGCGCGTTGGCGCACAGGCGCAGTATGCGCCTTTTTTCTATCTTTAAAAGGGCTTCGCCCAGTTCGGTCAGGATATACAGCTTGCGGCGGTTTTCCGCGTGATCCAGTTGGATCAAGCCGTCCGCCAGCAGTTTTTTGATGCCGCCATATAAGGTGCCTGGGCTGAAGACCACCTCCCCGCCGGTGAGGTCGCTTGCCTCCTGGATGATGCTGTAGCCGTAGTTGGGCTCCTGCATCAAAAGTAGCAGGTAGAAGGTGGGCTCGCTCATGGGGCAGTAGATCGCGCGCAGGCGCTTTGGAATTTGTGTCATAAGACCTCTCCGTGACGTAATAATCACAGTTTACTATATCGTAGTACGATAGTCAATTTTGTAAAATCAAATTTTGCGGCAAACTTTGTTTTCGCTGCCCGTTTTCGTCAAAAATTCACGCAAAAATTCGTAAAATTTTGACGGGAAGTTTTCAGGAATGTCAAAAAAGATAGATTTATCAAGGCATATTGGAGCGTGCGCTTCCGCGCGAAATCCTTGACAATCTACCCCAAAACTCGCTATACTTAGACGGTTAAAAACCGCTTGAAATCCCGCTTCGCGGGTTCAAAGATAGAAATACCAGGAGGAAATCATGGCAAAAAAAATGACCACCATTGACGGCAGCGGTGCTGTCAGCCACATCGCGTACGCGTTTTCTGATGTAGCAGCCATTTACCCCATCACCCCCTCATCCACGATGGCGGAGTATGTGGACGAATGGTCCGCGCATGGACGGAAGAACCTGTTTGGACAAACGGTCCGTGTGGCGGAGATGCAAAGCGAAGGCGGCGCGGCTGGCGCGGTGCACGGCTCCCTCGCGGCCGGCGCCATGACCACCACCTATACCGCCTCCCAGGGCCTCTTGCTGATGATCCCCAACATGTACAAGATCGCGGGCGAACTGCTGCCCACCGTCTTCCACGTGTCTGCCCGGACCATCGCCACCCACGCCCTGTCCATCTTCGGCGACCACTCCGACGTCATGGCCTGCCGCCAGACCGGCTTTGCCATGCTGGCGTCCAGCTCCGTTCAGGAAGCCCAGGACATGGCCCTGGTTGCGCACCTGGCCACCCTCAAGTCCTCTGTGCCCTTCCTGCACTTCTTTGACGGCTTCCGCACCAGCCACGAGTTCCAGAAGATCGAGGAGATCTCCTATGAGGACATCAAGAAGCTGGTGGACTGGGACAAGGTGGACGCCTTCCGTGAGCGTGCCCTAAGCCCCGAGAAGCCGCATCAGAGCGGTACCGCCCAGAACCCGGACGTCTTCTTCCAGAACCGCGAAGCGGCCAACCCCTACTACAAGGCCGTGCCCGGCATTGTGGAGGAGTGCATGAAGCAGGTGAAAAAACTCACCGGCCGCTCCTACAAGCTGTTTGACTATGTGGGCGATCCGGAAGCCGAGGATGTCATCATCATCATGGGCTCCGGCGCGGAGACCGTGCACGAGACCGTGACCGCCCTCAACCGCAAGGGCAAGAAGCTGGGCGTGCTCAAGGTGCGCCTGTATCGCCCCTTCGCCGCGGATGTCTTCTTAAAGGCCCTGCCCAAGACCGTGAAGCGCCTGTCCGTCATGGACCGCACCAAGGAACCCGGCGCGCTGGGCGATCCGCTCTACACCGATGTGCATACCGCGCTGGCGGAAGCCGGCCGCAATGACATCACCGTCCTGGGCGGCCGCTATGGCCTCTCCAGCAAGGAGTTCACCCCCACCATGGTCAAGGCTGTGTATGACAACATGGCCAAGGCCCGTCCGAAGAACCACTTCACCGTGGGCATCACCGACGACGTAAGCAACTCCTCCCTGGCCCTGGGCCGCCAGTTCAACGCCGCGCCCGAAGGCACCGTGTCCTGCAAGTTCTACGGCCTGGGCAGCGACGGCACCGTTGGCGCCAACAAGAACTCCATCAAGATCATCGGCGATCACACCAAGCTCAACGTGCAGGCCTATTTCGCCTATGACTCCAAGAAGTCCGGCGGCCTCACCGTCAGCCATCTGCGCTTTGGCAAGGATCCCATCCAGAGCACCTACCAGATTGACGACGCCAACTTCGTCGCCTGCCACAACCCGGCCTATGTCACCCAGTATGACATGGTGGGTCACTTAAAACGCGGCGGCACCTTCCTGCTCAACTGCCCCTGGACAGAAGAGGAGCTGGACGAGCGCCTGCCCGCCTCCATGAAGCGTGAGTTGGCCAAGAAAAAGGCCAAGCTGTACGTGATTGACGCGATCTCCCTGGCCGCCAAGCACGGCATGGGCTCCCGCATCAACACCATCATGCAGGCCGCCTTCTTCAAGCTGGCCAACATCATCCCCTACGCCCAGGCCGAGAAGTACATGAAGGACTACGCCAAGGCCACCTACGGCCGCCGCGGCGACAAGGTTGTCAAGGCCAACTGGGCTGTGATTGACGGCGCCGCCGCCGAGCTGCGCGAGGTCAAGATCCCCGCGTCCTGGCTGGATACCCAGACTGGCGCTGTGCCCATGAAGATCGAGGCGACCGAGTATTTCGACGGCGTTGCCAAGCCCATCCTGGGCCAGGCCGGCGATTCCCTGCCCGTCTCCGCCTTTGATCCGGGCGGACGCGTGCCCACCGCCACCACGCAGTATGAGAAGCGCGGCATCGCGGTCAACGTGCCCGAGTGGCAGATTGAGCACTGCATCCAGTGCAACCAGTGTTCCATGGTGTGCCCGCACGCCGTTATCCGTCCCTTCTTAATTGAGTCCGGCGCCGAGCGCCCCGAGGGCTTTGAGACCAAGCCCGCCATCGGCAAGGACTATGCCGGCAACGATTTCCGCATTCAGATCAGCCCCCTGGACTGCACCGGCTGCGGCAACTGCTACGAAGTGTGCCCCGCCAAGACCAAGGCGCTGCAGATGAAACCGCTGGATTCCCAGCGCCATCAGGAAAAGAACTGGGAGTTCGCCATCAACCTGCCGGACGACCGCATCAAGCACAACAAGAACACCGTGCGCGGCGCCCAGTTCATCAAGCCGCTGTTTGAGTTCTCCGGCGCCTGCGCCGGCTGCGGCGAGACGCCCTACATCAAGCTGGCCACCCAGCTGTTCGGTGACCGCATGGTCATCGCCAATGCCACCGGCTGCACCTCCATCTACGGCGGTTCCAGCCCCACGGTGCCCTACACCGTCAACAGCAAGGGCCACGGTCCCGCCTGGGCAAACAGCCTGTTTGAAGACAACGCAGAGTTCGGCTTTGGCATGAACCTGGCCTACACCCAGCGCCGTGCCAAACTGGCCGAGAAGGTGGAGTCCCTCATCAACAAGGACGACACCGACGCGGCCATCAAGGAAGCCGGCCGTGAGTGGCTGGACGTCATGAAGGACGCAGACGCCTCCAAGATCGCTGGCGAGAAACTAAAGGCTGCCTGTGAAGCCGGTGTTACCATGGACGGCGAGCCCTGCACCTGCGCCACCTGCGATGATGCGCGCTACGTGCTCAAGCATGCCGACATGCTGGCCAAGAAATCCGTCTGGATTATCGGCGGCGACGGCTGGGCCTATGACATCGGCTACGGCGGGCTGGACCACGTGCTGGCCGCTAATGAGGACGTCAACATCCTCGTGCTGGACACCGAAGTCTACTCCAACACCGGCGGCCAGGCTTCCAAGGCCACGCCCACCGGCTCTGTGGCCAAGTTTGCCGCGGCCGGCAAGCGCACCCGCAAGAAGGACCTGGGCATGATGGCCATGAGCTACGGCTATGTCTACGTCGCCCATGTATCCATGAGCGCCAACTACAACCAGGTGCTCAAGGCGTTCAACGAGGCGGAAGCCTATGACGGCCCCTCCCTCATCATCGCCTACAGCCCCTGCATCAACCACGGCATCAACATGTCCTTCTCCCAGGCCGAGACCCGCAAGGCGGTTGCCTCCGGCTACTGGAACCTCTACCGGTACAACCCGCAGCTGGCGGATGAGGGCAAGAACCCGCTGATCATCGACAGCAAGGATCCCACCGAGAGCTACCAGGACTTCATCAAGGGCGAAGTGCGCTACACCTCCCTGCTGCGCGCCTTCCCGGATCAGGCAGAACCCCTGTTTGAGCAGTCCGAGGAAGAAGCGGCCATGCGCCTGGCCAACCTCAAGAAACTGGCCGGCGTCGAATAAGCAGAACCTACCAACCAACCGCCGCCCGTCAGGCAATCGCCTGGCGGGCGGTTTTCTATACACATAAAAACCGGGCGCGCATCCGCCCGGCTGATGATTGTAGTGTGAACGGTATCACCCCGGGAACAGCACCGTAAAGACCGCCCCGCCATCTGCCGTGTTTTTTGCTGTGATGACTGCGCCGTGGCGCTGGGCAATCTCCCTGGCGATGGCCAGCCCCAGCCCGGTTCCCTGGGGATGCACGCCGTCCGCCTCGCCTGTGCGGAAGGCGTCAAACAGGTGGGGGAGCAGGGCGTCCGGGATGCCCGGCCCCTGGTCCGTCAGCGTGAAACGGATGCCTTGCGCTGTTTGCGCCAGCTCAAAGCGCAAGAAGCCTTCCCTGGGGCTGACGCGCACCGCGTTATCCACCAGGATCAGCATCAACTGGCGCAATCGGGTGGCGTCCCCGGTGATTGCGGGCACATCCGCGATGGCGGTTTCAACCACCAAGGCTTTGTCCTCGCCCAGCGCCTGCGCGGTGCGGGCCACATCCGCTATCAGCGCGGTCAGATCTACCTGCGCTTGCTCAAAGGCATAGCCGGGGCTTTGCATGCGGGACAGATCCAGCAAGTCCTGCACCATACGCTTGAGGTGCAGGGTTTCCTTCAGCATGCCCTCTTGGTGCCGTTTGATGTCATCAGGGTTCGTGATCACCCCGTCCTTTAGCGCTTCCAGCGTGCTTTGCAGCACAGTGACCGGGGTGCGCAGTTCATGCGATACCTTGGCCATGAAGTGCCGCCGGCGTGTCTCCTCCGCCTGGCTTTGCGCCTGGGCATCCAGCAGGCTGCGCGACAGCCTGTTCAAGTCCTGGGCCAGGGCGCCCAGCTCATCCCGGCGCGTATCCTCCACCTGCACCGCGTAATCCCCCTGCGCCATGTGGTTGGCCGCCACCTGCATGGCCTTGATGGGCCGGATGAAGTGGTGTGAGAGCAGGGCCACGGCCGCGCTTGCGAGGATCAGGGCAAACAGTCCGGATACCAGCAGCAGCTTCAGGCCTTCGCGCGCGGCAGCGTCCGTACCTTCCGCGGTGCCATGCAGCAGCAGCGCCAGGGCTACCCGTCCATCTGTATCCAACACCGGCGCCGCCACGGTGATGGTGGCCTGCTCCAGCATGCCGGAAAAGGCGCGGCTGTGCGCGGTCTTGCCCTCAAACACCTCACCCAGCAGCTTGTCCGCGTCCGGCGGCAGCTGGCTGTATTCCACCGGGCGCGGGCGACGGCCCACGGTGACGGTGCGCGCTTTGCGGTCCACCAACCAGATGTCGGTATCCGCGGCTTCGCTGAGCAGGCGCATCGTGTTGCCCATGCCGCCCTGGGGCCGGTCGCGCCCGTGGGTGAGGGAAGACAGACTGTCCGCAATCCGCTCTGCCCGCTTGGTCAGGTTGTCCTGGTACACCTGCGCGCTGAAATCCCGGAACATCACAGTGAAGAGGAGGCCCAGCACCAGGCCAAAGAGGAGCAGCGCCAGCGCGAAGTAGGCCATCAGCTTGCCGGTAATTTTAAGCTTCATCATCGGTCACCTCAAACTGATAGCCGCGGCCCCAGACTGTGCGGATGGAAAACCCCGGCTTGTCCGTCACATCCAGCTTGGCCCGCAGGCGCTTGATGTGGGAGTCCACCGTGCGGCTGTCACCGAAGTAGTCATAGCCCCACAGGCTGTCCAGCAATTGCTCGCGCGTAAACACACGGCCGGGCTTGTCCGCCAGTGTGTACAGCAGATCCATCTCCTTTTTGGTCAGGGGGATTTTTTGGCCGTCCACGCTTACATCCGCCGTATCCATGCGCAGGATCAGCTTGCCGCGCTTCATGCCCTCAGGCTGGCTGTCCTGTTTCACATCCGCCCGGCGCAGCACCGCGCGCACCCGAGCCATCACCTCCGCGGGCGAGAAGGGCTTGACGATGTAGTCATCCGCCCCAATGTCCAGGCCCATGATGCGCTCAAAGTCCTCCCCGCGGGCAGTAATCATGATAATGGGCACGGCGGAAACAGCGCGGATGCGCCGGCACACCTCAAAGCCGTCCATCCTGGGCATCATCACGTCCAGCAGGATGATGTCAGGGTCTTCTTCAGTGGCTAATGCCAGCGCCTGCGCGCCGTCGTTGGCGATGATGGTCTCAAAGCCTTCTTTTTTGGCGTAGGCAGCCAGCACCTGGGTAATTTGCTGGTGGTCATCCGCGATCAGCATCCGCATACATGTCACTCCCTTCAGTTAGATTGTACCTTTCATTTGTGTCATAACTGTGTTGCAGGTCTTCGTCTGTCACAAAAACAGATGTTTTTTGCCCTATTTTTGCCACAATTGCCCGCTATCATCATAACTGCCAGGACAGCTGGCAAATAAAAATGGAGGAAACACCCATGAAAAGAATGATGACACTGGCACTTGTTATGATGCTGGCGCTGGGCATGATGAGCGCCGCTGTGGCGGAGGAGGCCGCGCAGCCAGCAGAGGTTACGGAAGCCACCCAGCCAACCGGGCTTGAAGCGGCGCTTGCGCTGAAGCTGGAAAATGGGCAGACCTTTGAGGAACTGCTCATCGCGCAGGGCAACCTGGACGCCTTCAAGGCAGCCAACCCCGGACTGCAACTGCGCATCATCCAGGCCTTTTTGACCCTGGACAAGCTGACCGCTGCGGATGTCAAAGCCTTGCTGACAACGCTTGCGGGCGAGCGCGCCCAAAACCTGCGCCAAAACTGGCAGGATGGCGGCATGCGCGGAATGAACCAGCGCATG
>LSQX01403295.1_pt1 | contig 12729 bp, 14 predicted proteins | sample 654561 | NCBI WGS metagenome assembly LSQX01 (sample SAMN04489861, study PRJNA283612) | anaerobic digester metagenome | isolation source: 4 biogas reactors fed with cattle manure at either 37C or 55C with and... | place: Denmark: Kongens Lyngby | collected 2014 | reverse complement strand
GTGATACTATGTCCCTGGCAGATTTTCAGGAAAAGATAGAATCCTTCAAAGAAAAATACGGTATCGACATAATGTCTAAAGAAGGCCGTCTTTTACTCAAAAACGAGTTATACAGACGGGATACGGTCTTATTCATAAACGACCTCGTGATGATAGAGGATAAAGACCAACCGGGGATAGTTATAGACTTTAAACTTTGGCCTGAACAGGAAGATGCTTTAAGGAAAATGGAAAATAACAGGTTTATCATTTTCTTAAAGGCAAGGCAGTTGGGTATATCGTGGTTATCTTTAAGTTTTATAACCAAGCAAGCAATATATAACGAGGGATTTACGGCGACGATACTAACACAGACCGAGAATAACTCAAAAGAGATGATAAGGAGAATAGATTTCGTATTAAGGCATCTTCCTGATTGGCTGATTTATGATAACAAAGCAGAGGGCAGGGACAAACAGAAAGAAGAGAACATAACCGGACTATATTTTGAGACAAGCAAGCAGGAGATAATAATCTACAGGGAAAGCGGAGAATCTTCAAGGATAAGGGGAGCCACTTCTTCTGCTGCTGCCGCCCATGGATTTACCGATAATGTGGTTTTACTTGACGAATGGGCAAGACATCAGGAGGCAGAAGAGATATGGGACGCCGCTTATCCTACCATAAACAGACCGACTGGCGGGAAGGTAATAGGCATAAGTACCGGTATAAGAGGGACGTTTTTTGAAGAGATGTGGGAAAACGCCCACTGGGAATACGGTCCTGAAAAAGGGGCAGGTACCAATATGTTTACCGGTATATTTTTACCCTGGTATATAGATCCAAGAAGGGACAGGAAATGGTATGAATATACTAAAGCCAATATGAGGAACTTTAAAAGCCAGTATCCTTCAACCCCTTCAGAGGCATTTTCCGTAGGCTCAGGGGCAGCCTTCCCTGAATGGGATGCCACAATACATGTACCATACGGGAAAGACTGGTATCCGCCGGCGAGTTGGAGGGTAGTATTCGCCTATGACGGCGGCTGGAAACAGGCAGCCGGCATATGGTTTGCTATCTCTCCCGACGGCTGGGTGATAGCATACAGGGAATACTATCCGTCATATCTGACTGACCCTGAACAGGCGATAGACATAAAGACAATGTCAAAAGATGCTGACGGTGCACCTGAACAGATTGACTACATGGTAGCTGATACAAGTTGCTGGGCAAAGAATCTGGATAGTGGTAAATCAACAATAGAAATCATGGAGGAATACGGTAACAGGCCGTGGAGGCAAGCAGATAAGGACAGGATAATGGGCTGGAAGAGACTGCATGAATGGCTTACACCGCTTAAAGACGAAAACGGGGAAATAATCACCGATAAGGACGGAAAACCACTTGCTAAACTGAGATTTACGGCCTCATGCGGTAATTTCATAAGAATCATATCAGGTATAAGGGAACATCTTCATAAACCGGATGATATAGCAGATGGACAGGAGGACCATCTCTTAGACTGCTGTCGGTACTTCGTGATGTCCAGACCAAGACCAAAGTTAAGTGATGATGAAAAGAAACAGATTGCAAATGCAAGGCAGAGAAGGATAAATCCCCGGTCAAGGGTAACCGGATACTAGGGGACTTGCATTATTTAGAAAAATATGATATTCTCAAAATGTAGAGCATATTAATCACAAAATGGGGTGATTAATTGCAACATTTTAAGTGCAAACAATGCAATAAGTTGTTATTAAAATATGATATTCATATAGGAGATGTAGAAATAGTCTGTCCAAGGTGCGGTACTAAAAACCGGCTGGAAGCAAGGATGAAGCCGGAAGTAATAATCAAGGTGGTTAAGGAGTAGAGCCGCCTGACGGTCATCTCCTGCACAATTAAATAAACACATGAGATTCCAGAAGTCCGTTTGAAGGAGTAATCCTTTGACGGGCTTTTTCATTAAGGGGGTGTAAAAATGGCAATGAATCAACCGCCCGTTGGAGGTCCAGTAATGGCGGGGCAGCAGGCACAGGTTTTGCAGCAACTGCGGCAGATGGATCATGAGCAGCTGGTCATGTTGGCCTTACAACTCATAAACAGATTGCAGGAGTTAGAAACACAGGGAGGACAGCCACCTATGAGGTGATAGTATATGTTAATCAAAACTATAGATACTTTACAGAAAGAGGCCGGCGAACTACTCAATGTTCAAATGTCTTTATTCCAGCACTTCAGTGATTATAGGGCACAGTATGAGGAAAAAGCTATTGACTGTTTCAAAAAATTCGTCGGATACAAGGAAGAGACCGAAGAAGAAAAACTCGCCAGGAAGATGGGGGAGTCTATCCGCTCTAACCTTCATATTCCAAGGACATATCAGATAGTCGATACCATTCGTTCCCGTATGGTGATGGCGTTTTTCCAGCGTTATCCCTATGTAGAATTCATCCCACAACCTTCCTATCAGTCGCGGTTTTCTATGCAACAGGCAGAGGATAAAGCACAGATAGCTTCAGCACTCGTCAATGAACAGTTGAGGAAGAATAACATAGTCGCCAAATATCACGATTATATCACATCCTTACTGGTATTCCCAAAGGGATATATGGGTGTCGGATGGAGATATGAGGAAGAATACATCAAAAAGAAAGTACCGGTGCCGGAAGTCATCTGGACACCGTTCGGGCCTCAATATACCGGTAAAAATACATACCAGATAGTGGAGAACTTAGAGACCGTATGGGATGATAACGAAATTGTAAATATAGATTTTTTTGATTTCTGGCCGGATCCTAAAGGCACCTGTCTCGATACCTGCAGGGCAGTATTCCACAGGGAATTCATGACCTTTGATGAGTTATGTAATAAATTAGATTTCCTGAGATGGCTGGATGAGGGGATAGTCTATGTAGACGATTACCAGATGTTATGGGAGGCACAGGGAAGCACCCTTGAAAGAGGTAAAGACTGGCGTATGTCAGAGATAAGCTTCTCAGACAGTGGCCTGGATATATTCGCAACCTTTAACCAGGATGATTTTAAGAACAAGGCAGAGTTTGAAATATTAAATTACTGGGAAGATAACCGGCATATCATCACTGTAAACAGGGCAATGGTTGTCTATGACGGACCTTCTCCATACTGGAGGCATAGAAAAAAACCCTTCGTGGCTGCCAGCTATGAAAGACTACCCGGTGAATTCATGGGTATGAGTGCAGTCGATATTATAGCCGATTTGCAGGAAGAAGAAAACACCATCCACAACCAGCGTACAGATAATGTCAACTTCGTACTCAATAAGATGTGGAAGGTACGAAGGGGTGCAGATGTGGATGAATCAGAGCTTATTTCAAGGCCGCACGGTATCATTCATGTTGACAGGCCGGATGATGTAGAGGAATTACATGTTTCTGATGTAGCAGTATCCAGCTTCAACCAGCAGAACATCATTGCAACAATGATGGAGAATGTCCTTGCAACACCGCCCATAATACAAGGTGCTGATAGCAGAAGCAGTAGAACGGCAACTGAAACATTGAAACAGACCGGTAATGCCGGAATGAGGTTTGATGTGAAGATTGCATTGTTCAAGAGCCTTGACCTGAAACGGCTGTTTATGCTCATGGATATGAATAACCAGCAGTTTATAGACGGAACGAGGCTTGTAAGGTTTAACATCAACAATGCGGTCAAGTGGAGATATATTAATCCTGAAGATTTAGTAGGAGAATACGATTACATGCCGGCAAGCACGAATGTTGACCCGGCAGCCAGCAAGCAGATAAGACGCGAACAGTTGACCTTGATGATGCAGTTCCTGTTACAGACGGGTGTACCGTTTGTTGATTATTATAAGCTAATCGAAGAATGGATAAGGTCCTTTGATATAGAAAACGCAGAAAAATATCTGATACCAAAAGAACAGTTACAAAGACAGATGCTCATGATGATGCAACAACAGCAAAGGGCAGGCCCTACAATGACACAACAGTATCAAAACGCAATGATAGGCAGGGCAGCAGGCAGGAGACCGCAACAGGAAAGGAATCCTACTGAAAGAGTCGGGGGGGTGGTGAGATAAAGACTGAAGAACAGGAAGCCAGGATGGTGGCTTCAATGGCCAATAACCCTGGCTGGGAGATAGTGAAAGAGTTTATCGTTAACAACATGAAGGCACTGGAGAGTAGAATCTTTGACGAAGATCTATCGAAAGAACAATTTGATGTTCTTAAGGCTGAAAGAAACGGCTTAAAGAAGGTATTGGATTTTGTTGAAAGGCGTGTAAATAAGTTATCAAGAGAATTTTAAAGGAGGAATAACATGGGTATTTTTGGAGATGACCAGTTGGGCCAGATTAGTTCTGATAACCCTCTGGGCGTTGTGGCCCCGGAAACTATGGCTGAGCCGGGACAACCAGAAGAAGAAGCCATAGACGTTGTTTTAGGGGAACAGAGCCCCGGGCAGGAGATTCCCCTGGATGAGAGACAGCATAAGATTGAACACGTAAAAGCTAAATTTAAATCTGATGAAGAGTTAAAGAACGGGATTACCGAACTTCAAAGGAAGCTCGGCAGAGAAAATGATGATGTCGTACTTAACAGTGTTGAAGAAGCCATTGACTATTATATCGAACTTGAGAAAGAACTTGGCAGGACTTCTGACATTGACCGTACCAGAAGGGAAAATCAAAGGTTACAGCAGGAACTTGAAGGACTAAGGAATACCGTAAACCAGTTATTACTGCAACAGTATAACCAGCCTTTAAGGGACCCTGCTACCGGAAGATTTGTGTCTGCCAGAGAGCAGGTAACACAAACACCGGATATAGACATCTCCTTTGATGATATTGACCCTAACGATTTCATACGTGAGTTATATGAGAAGGGCCCTAATGCTGAATCTTTTAAGAAAATCCTGAAAACTGCTTCTGAAAAGATAGCTGATGCCAAAATCCAGCAGTTTATCGAAAAGCAGAAGCAGGAGGAAGAAATAAAACAGCAGGAATTGCTGCAAAAGCAAAACCAGGCCCGGATACTCAAAACTCACTATGATATGCAGGTTAATAACCTTAAAATGCAGTACGGCGAAGAAGAATTCAATAGACTTCAACCTGTTATGCTTGACATCTTCAGGAAGTATCCAATGTATCTGAATCCGCAATTATTCCCTAACGGATTCGAGATAGTATTCAATCAGGCCAGAAACATGGACAACTCTTATCAGATGCAGCAACAGTACAATGAGAGCCAGCAGCAATACAATGCTGCTCAAAAGATGGCTGCAAGAATTTCTGGCTCAAGGCCTGGGCAGAGGTTTACCAGACAACCTAGTCAGGAAGAGATAGAGAAACAAATGATTTTTGGCTTTGAACAAAACAGAGGACTATGGGGCTAACCGCAGGATAAAATAACCTATTCCTGCGGTCGGCCAGAAAATAAAGAGAGGTGAAAAAACATGGCTGTATTCCAATATGATGGACGGTACATTTGGGATGGTACTGCCGGACCACAGGCATATACCTATAACATTGATACCGAACGCAGGGATATAGATGTATCGAAAGAAATATCTATGTTAGTACCAGAGGCAACTCCGTTTTTGACCATCTTGATGAGGGCCAGAAAAGTACCTGTAAATTCTACAGAATTTACCTGGTATGATGAAGGAGCTCCTAACTGGTACGCACAGGTTGTAGGTGCATTTACTGCTACTGATGCCAATATAGTGCTTGATGATGTTACTTTTATTAGGCCTAAAGACCTTTTACTGGTGACCCGTACTAACGAAATCTTGTATGTTACAGGTAAAAACCAGCAGACTGATACAATAACAGTACGCAGGCAGGCCAGTTATGATTCCAACTTTCAAACAGGCACTCAGGCTTTAGCATTACAGAATGGCGACTACATTATGAGGCTTGGTAATGCCATGGAAGAAAACTCCAATGCACCTGAAAGCTATGTTACACAGCCCGGTAAATACTTCAACTATGTGCAGACAGTAAGGACACCCGTAGAGGGCTCCTTTGAAACTGAACATGAAAGGACCACAGCAGGCGGAAACGAAAGGATAAGGCTCCGTAGGCAGAAAGCTATAGAACACAGAATCGATATTCAAAAAATCGCCATATGGGGAGAACGCCGGGAAGATGTGCAGAACAGGCTTAAATTTACCGGAGGTATTGTCCAGTTTATTACAACCAATGCCTATGATGTAGGACAGGCTAATAACGGAACGCTGACCGAAGGCGTACTGGAAGACATCTGCGAAATGGCCTTTACGTACAACAGAAGAGATGGAGAGCCTAAACTGTTGTTGACTTCCAGGAAGGTAGCAAGCATTATTAACCAGTTTGCTGTCGGAAAGATCCAGACAACCAGCCAGGAAGAAACATATGGAATGAGACTGAAGAAATATCTCTCCTTCCATGGTGATTTAATCATAATTCCTTCCCGGTTGTTTGAAAAAGACCATGAAGGGTCAGGGCTTATCCTTGATATGCCAAATATCGACTACATGCCGTTTGCAGGTATGGATACTACTCTACGGACAAACATCCAGGAGAACGACCGGCTGGGCTGGAAAGACGAATATGTAACCATGTTCGGTATGAGGGTAAGAAACCAGGAAACTCATACGGTAATAACCGGTATAACACAATAGCGGGGAAGGGGATTTCCTTCCCCTACTTTTGATAGGAGGGATTATATGGCTGTTGTTCGTGGTGCTGATGGTAAATTCGCGAAAGTTGAAGAAGCTGTTTTTATTAGCAACTTTAAGAATTTGAGGGTATGTATGGTGCCTGCCATCATGAGAGAGCAGAAGGGTAAGACGCTTAGGTTCTTCAATGGCAAGTACACTACAACAGACCCTGAAGAATACGCATTTCTCATGAATATGGTTAAAAACCCAAGTGCTATGGTTAAGATTAATTGCGTTAAAAAACTGGAAATACCAGAAAATAAAGAAGAAGAGCCGGTAAAAAAGAAAAAAGATTGAGTGCATAATCGGGAGGCAAGGAGGTAACAGAATGTTAACCTGGGGAAAAAAAGATAATGAGGATCTACAATTTCCAGAACACTACTGGAAGCATATCATTAATCATTTTAATCAGTTTTCTCAGGGACGACATTCTGTTACTAAAGCCTATGAGCATTATATAGGATTCGTAGATGACTATAGTTTTTGCTGGGGCCCTCATGAAGAAGGAGAGCCTTTACCGAAAGAGAAACATGAGTATTCTGAAAGGCTATGGGGTATATACACCAGCATTGACGAGGATATATACCTGCTAAAATCAAATGAAGATTTCACCAGTTGGGAGATAGAGGACAGGCTTGTATTTGCTCCAACAGGCAGTAAGAACGCCCATATCATCTTTGAAAACACAGGGCATTATTTAATCGTTGTGGAGATTACGCCGGCTGGTGGTAATTCCGGTGTATGGATAATGGAATACCCATATGAAGGTACTAATATAAGGAGAATAACGGATGGTAAATCTCCGGTAGTATTCAAGGATTTCTGGGGAATAATATACATAGCCTATCAGTCAATACATGATGAAAAACAGATAAATTGCGTGTCTTCAGAAGATAACTATACCACTGAACATGTCTTAATAAAGGATACTGACAGGGCATTGATACCAATAGAGGCAGTCAGTGCTTTTAGGGGTAACATAGGCTTTATAGTGTTCATCTATTACAGGGAAGATGATGTCTCGCCATATAAATATATCCTGTCAAGCCCATGTTTCTTTGAAGAATTTGAAATAACAGCCGGCGTTCAAGAAATAAATTGGATAAAGATAGGAAAAATTGATGTAGGAATAGATGAAGAGGTTGAACTGACTGCTGGTATAGAAGAAATAACATGGGAAGAAACAATTGTACCAGTAGAAACTGAAACAAGCATAGATGAAGAGGTTGAACTGACTGCTGGTATTCAGGAAATAACATGGCAGGAAATAAGTCATAGTCAGGAAGAAATAAGCGAAGAGGTTGAACTGACTGCTGGTATAGAAGAAATTTTATGGCTGGAGGTAGAAGAAGAATGATTAAGGTGGAACTGGCCTTTTCGGGAAGGTATGAGATTATCCTTGAAGATGAATCAGGGAAAATCAAAGAACATAAAGTCGTTGACAACATGCTCCTTGACGGCTTCTTCAAGACAGTCTGTCAATATAAAAAACCCATCTATACGGCGATAGCAGCTTGTGAAATAGGGGACGGCGACACGCCGGTACAGCCTACTGACACGGGACTGTCGGGAAATGTACTGGCAAGTGTTTATGGTAGCTCTGAAAATAGCATAGAGGGCGAATATCCCGTATATAAAAAAGTCACATATACCTTTGCGGCTGGTGTTGGTACAGGTACAATAAAAGAGATTGGGATAAGAGGAGGCTGGGCAGGGGCATATACTTCAAGGATAGTACTGGATGAACCGATAGAAAAGGTCGATTTCGATAAGCTGACCGTTATATATACTCTTTCAGCGAAAAGAGGTGGTAGTTGGACCGGGACCATAACCGGCGGGCAGAGGGACGGCGAGACCGATATAGATTATACCGTAAGCATGAACAACAGGCAGCTTTTTTATTTTTTCCATTACCAGTACCAGTACGGGACTATGGACAAATGGCCTTCTAGTGGTAGGGTCACCATTGGAGATTCTAATGCCCCGAGCGATTTGGAGAACGATTTAGTTTCTACTATCAAGGGGAATAAGTTATTTGAAGGCGTTCCAATGGTGAGGGATTTTAAGGAATATTCAGAGGGTGATAATTTTGTCGACATGGTATTGGGACTGGATGATTCACAGGTTGAAGGAGAGATAGGGGAGATACTGTTCGATATAGCAGGAGGGTCTTTTCGGGTGACCTTCAATCCAAAACTGGACAAAACAGGTGATTATCGTTTATACATGACATTGAGATACCAGGTTACACGGGGGTAAAGCACGGTGACAATGACGGAGATGTGATGATATGCTGGAGTTTAGCCTGAAAGGTATATATAAAGATAATAAAATGCCAACGATAGATGAATTTGTTGTACCCGTTATGGGCATATGGGAGACGCAGCCGATAGATGTATCCCCGGCCTTTGATATACTGGAAAAAATTAATTCAGGAAGGATAGGTTATTTTTCACATCCTTTTGATAAGACTGACATAGAGGTATACACGAGTATTGATGGGCAGACCTGGCAGGAGTTAAGGGATGGGTTTATCGAAAATGCCGTAATGCTTAATAACAATCCGTTTATAAAGTTAAAAGTCGTCATAAGATATAGAGTTGCACAGATAACGAAAGAAGAATCAATGAAGTTATCAATAATAACTATAATCTTGTCGGATAAAAATTATAAAGAATGGAGTACAGAAATACCTCTACAGTTAAAGTGGGGTGATAATGATGACGGGCAGTGAAGTTCAGCTTTATGTAGAGAAACGACTGGGTATAGAAGTTGATTCCGGCGAAGTATTGATGGCCATCAATGAAGCCATAGACATGCTGGGGGATATGGGATTACTCTACGATACCATTAACGATATAGAGATAACTGATACTTCTAAATGGTACAACCTTCCTCCTGATTTTACCTTTGTAGAGAAGGTATTGACATCAAAGGGGGAGTTGTACTTGAGATGGAATTACCGGAACGGGCAGATTAATTTTGCTGACCCGAATACTTATCAGATAATAGCCCGTAAGATGGGAAAACACCTTGAGAACATAGCAGACAGCTTTACCGATATACACCGACTATATCACAATGCCATTAAGTTTTATGCACTGGCATGGCTTAAAGAGAATGATGACGACAATGATGTGGCGGTGGAAAAATACTATAACAGATTCGTGACCACAGCACAGCAGGCTACCCAGACACTGTTAAGGAGTAAAGCACCGTCAAGTTGGAGGGTGATACGCCATGCCTGAGACCATTGACAGCAGATTCACATATGGCTGGAACGCCGACCTTCCTCCAATAATGGTCAGTGATAATGAACTGATACTTGCTGATAATGCTGTAGTCATGTCAAGGGGAGCCGTAAAGAAACGGCCGGGGGTTAAGAATTATTTTATTGATAAATTCTTCAGTGATGAGGTAAAACAGATAATATCATGGCCCCGGGATGACGGCACCGAAAATTTATTAGCAATCATAGGCAATAATTTATGTGATATAACAAACGGTACAGAAACGGTAATCAAGCAGGTACAGACTGATAGAATACCTTATTTTTTTATCCGGGATAAGTTTTATTTCATAGATCCAGGGGTAGAGTATTATGTTTATGACGGCGTTACATGCGACCCTGTAACACCTAATCCTGCAGGCGATAATGATTTAAGTCCGATAAAAAGATGTAGATTCGCCTTCTGGCATTCTGAGAGTATGAGGATATTCTTTGCCGGCGATATTCAGGAAACACCGGCAGTATATTTCAGCGAATTTAATCAGCCGGATTATGTCAAGGGTTATTCGGTCATATATCCCACAAGGGCAGACGGACCGGTAAAAGCATTGGGAGTGCTCATGGATGCAGTGATTGTCGGCTACAGGTATTCTAACTGGATATGGAGGGGGATAAATCCAGAGAGGGATACGATATGGGAGAAACTCCCCACAGCACACGGCCCGCTTAACGGTGATAGCTTCACCATAACTACTGATTCACTCTCAATGGTATCAGAAGGAGGGATATTCGCACTACACCCTTCGATAATGGGCCTGCCAATGGAGGCAGAGGCCAGTATGAGTTATATATACAATTTAGCCAAAGATAAAGTAATAAGTGTCATTCAGGGCATAACAGAGCCTGAAAAGGTAAGGACGATATTCGATTCAGATACAGGCCAGTATATGATAGCATATTGTGATGATAACAGCGGGAAGAACAATAAAGTTCTGGTATTCGACTGGCAAACGGGAGCCTTCAGTAGGTACGAAGGATTACAGATAAACGACTTCTGCAAACGGCATAACGGGGATATATTACTTGCTACTGATAAATGCATATTACAGTTTGACGAGGATAGTGTAGAGGATTTAAGTCCTGAAGGGATACCAAAAATCATCAATTTTAGAATGAAAACAGCAAAATATGCACTGGGCAATCCCTTGATGAAGAAGAGAGTGACAAGAGTATTCGTCATTTTCAGAAACTATGGAGCATTACATGAATTGAAGGTAAACCTCTATGTTGATGATGAGCTGAAGGACACATATATAATCAATGGGGAAGATACAGCGGTAGAAGTAATCACACACAGAAAGAAATTGACAAGGGTGGGGAACAACTTCCAGCTTGAGATAGAGAACACCCAGTATTCTAAGGCAGAGATATACGGTATAGGCTTTTATTATGACTATGTCAGCCCGGATGGTGAGAGATTATGAGGGAACCGAAGATAAGAAGAATAACAAGAGCACGGGATAAGAGGGCTGATATGCTGATACATGAAGCTATCAACGCATCAGATTTACCTCCAATTCATGCCGATACACATGCAATGACCGGTGAAGATCCGATATTACCATCAACCATAGGAGCAGAAACACCTGAAGGAGCACAGGCAAAAGCTAATGATGTTAAGAATTTTGTTATCGACAACTATCAGCCGGTACTCGTTTTTACATCAGATGAGAGGCCAGAAGTACCGACAGGGACAATGGGTTTTGATATGACCCTGGGTATTCCTGTATGGTTTAATGGGACTGAATGGGTAGATAGTTCAGGGATAAATGTATAAGGAGGGATGAAAGATGTGGTTACCTTTAGCTATAGGACTTATAGGCGGCAGCCTTTTGAGCAGCAGTAAAAAGAGTACACCTAAAGCACCTACAAGGATGCCTTATGAACAGGCATTAAAACAGGCAGAGGCAGCTATGAGGCCGCAGTATGAGAAAGGCAGGGAACGGGTGCTTGACGATATAGCCACTAACCTTGTCAGCAGAGGGTTTTACGGCCAGGCTCCGGGTGATGCCTTTACTGCCAGGACCATGGCTGATATGGAGAGTGATTTCCAGGGCCAGCTGGCTCAAGCAGCCACCAATCTTCAGAATCAACAGTATATGCAGGATTATCAACTGTACCAGACAAATCTACAATACGGTAATCAGCCTGACCCGTTCTGGAGTTCGCTTGGAGGAATAGTAGGCAGTTTTCTCGGCGGACCAGCAGGGGGAGCATTTTTCAACTGGCTGATACAGTAAGGAAGTGATTATATGTCTATAAGAGATTTTATGTATGGATTTCTACAGGGCTTTAACCAGGCAGGAGGAACACAAAAATTATCCTCCTGGACAGCCAGGAATATTGCCGGCGGGCAGTATTATGACCCCATGAGCGACCCTTATTTCATGCAACAGTTAGCACAGGCAAAAAGCATGGATATACCTGCTGCCTATCAAAGAATTACTGATACATGGGGACAGTATATAGATCTACCCGAAGAGCAAACACTGGACCAGTATCTATTCAACAAAGAGCCTGAACCACAGAACATATATGGTATCCCGGTAGAGAATTTCAGAAACCTGATGTTAGAGACAGCCTCAAGGGGACAGGATATACCTGTAGATGTCCTGAAGGAGTATGAGAAAACTACCGGTATTAATATTTCCCCCGTACTGCAGATGGTAAGCCCTGAAAAACAGGGGAATACTTTTGAAGATATGATAAGGTTATATGCTAATGTCCGGAATGTAGAAAGTCCTGTACTACAG
>LSQX01163132.1_pt1 | contig 12729 bp, 11 predicted proteins | sample 654561 | NCBI WGS metagenome assembly LSQX01 (sample SAMN04489861, study PRJNA283612) | anaerobic digester metagenome | isolation source: 4 biogas reactors fed with cattle manure at either 37C or 55C with and... | place: Denmark: Kongens Lyngby | collected 2014 | reverse complement strand
GGGTGAAATGCTTGCAAATGAACCCGGGAAGACTATCAAGGTATATAAATATGATATCAAGGAGGACATTGCCCGTCCGGCTGTTTACAAGACGCAAAAGGCCTTTGAAGAGGCTGACAGCCTGGGCGCTGACCTGGTGCTGATCCACATGAACACCTACGGGGGTGCTGTGGATGCCGCCGATTCGATCCGCACCCGCATCCTGCAGTCGAAAATCCCTGTTATGGTTTTTATCGATAACAATGCTGCGTCTGCCGGGGCCCTGATCTCGATAGCCTGCGACAGGATTTATATGCGCACTGGATCCAATATGGGTGCTGCCACTGTGGTGGATGCTACCGGGCAGGTGGTGCCCGACAAGTTCCAGTCGTATATGCGCTCAACGATGCGCTCAACGGCAGAAGCCAAAGGACGCGATCCTGAAATTGCGCAGGCCATGGTGGATCCCAGCTTTGAGATTCCAGGGCTTGTAGAGGAGGGAAAGGTCCTTACTTTTACTGCCTCGGAAGCCATGCAGTGGGGCTATTGCGAAGGTATTTCTGAAGATATTGGAGGGGTAATGGAAGTGGCAGGTATCGAGCACTACGAGATCATTGAACAGGGATTTACCTGGATCGAGAAACTAATTGGCTTATTGATCAGCCCTGTTGTCAGCGGATTGCTGATCATGCTGATCATCGGGGGGATTTATTTTGAACTGCAAACGCCAGGTATCGGTTTTCCCATACTGGCAGCTGCAGTGGCAGCCCTCCTGTATTTCGCCCCGCTGTATATTGAAGGACTTGCTTCTCATTGGGAGATTGCATTCTTTATCATTGGGGTTATATTAATTGCAGTCGAAATTTTTGCCATCCCAGGCTTCGGGGTGACCGGGGCCCTTGGCATCATTTTTGTCCTTACAGGCCTGGCAATGTCCATGGTGGCCAACGATGGCTGGGACTTCACGGGTGTGCCGGCAAGGGAAGTGCTGTTGGCCTTCAGTATTGTCATTATTGCCCTGTTTCTTTCCCTTACCTTATCATTTTTTCTTGGGAAAAAGCTGTTCACCCCCGGAAAACGATTCCAGGGCTTTGCCTTAAACACCATTCAGGAAACCGATTCGGGTTTTACCTCGGCGAGCACCCAAATGAAAAGCCTGGTAGGGAAAACAGGAACAGCCTTTACTGTGTTGCGCCCCAGCGGAAAGATTGAGGTGGAGGACGACATCTATGATGCAACGGCCCTTACGGGTTTTGTCGAAAAAGGAGAGACGATCAGGGTGGTGAAATATGAGGCTTCACAGGCGTTTGTTGTTAAGGTTTGAGGTTTGGGGTTGGGAGTTTGAAGTTAGTTTAGAAGTTTAGGAGTTACGCTAGTCTGACACAGGTGGATTCAAGGTTCCAGATTCCAAAGCTTGTCCCCTTACCAGCGGATTCCAAGTTAAAAGCCTTAACACCATAAAAAAAATTAATTAAACCAGAAACCTGAAACCAGAAACCGTTATCTTATGAACAGATATATTTTTGGAGATGTTACGCTTGAATTGATAGAAGGTGATATTACAAAGCAGCCTGATATAGAAGCTATTGCGAATGCTGCCAATGCTCAGTTGTATGCCGGTGGCGGGGTGGATGGGGCCATTCATCGTGCTGCAGGTACCGGGCTGGAAAAGGAAGCGCATCCGCTGGGTCCCCTGAAGCCTGGTGAGGCAGTTATCACCGGAGGGCATCATTTGCCCAATAATTATGTGATCCATTGCCTGGGCCCTGTCTATGATCGCGATATTCCACATGATCTTTACCTGGCCAATTGTTATGAAAATGCTATGCGTATTTGTGAAGAGCGGGGGATTCAAAGCATTGCTTTCCCGGCTATTTCCACAGGGGTATTTGGGTATCCGGTTGAAGAGGCAGCCCCTGTGGCTCTGAAAGCCGTTATGGATGCCATGCCTTCGCTAAAAAGCCTTCGCACTATTCGGATGGTGCTCTTCAGCCACTATGCCCACCAGGTATTTGGAAATGCACTTGAAAAACTTATTTGAAAAACATCAATCATGTTTGAATTTAAAAAAATCTCCCCGCTTTATACCGACTTGTACCAACTTACCATGGGGCAGGCGTATTTCATGAACGAAAAACAGGACACAGAAGCCTGCTTCGATTATTTTTTCAGAAAAATCCCTTACAAAGGCGGCTACGTTGTGTTTGCAGGACTTGGCGAACTGCTGGAAATGATCGAAGGGCTTCGCTTCCAGGGAAGAGATCTTTCCTATTTGAAAAAACAAGGGTTCAAGGATGAGTATCTCGATTACCTGGAAAGTTTTCAGTTCAGGGGCCATCTGACAGGCATGCAGGAAGGGGAAATTGTTTTTCCCTTTGAACCCATTCTGCGCGTTGAAGGTGGTTTGCTTGAGACGCAACTTGTGGAAACCTTGTTGCTGAACATTCTGAATTTCCAGTCGCTGATTGCCACCAAGGCCAGCCGTATCAGGCATTCGGCAGGGGACAGGCAACTCAGTGATTTTGGTCTTCGCAGGGCGCAATCGTTTGGAGCTTTGCATGCAAGCAAGGCAGCCATTATTGGAGGCTTTGACACCACCTCCAATGTTTTGGCGGCGGAACGTTACGGGATACCTCCGGCAGGAACCATGGCCCATTCCTTTATTGAAGCATTCGACAGCGAAATAGAGGCCTTCAGGCATTATGCCGAAGCCTTTCCCGATCAATGTGTCTTGCTGGTTGATACCTACAATACCCTGAAAATTGGGGTGCCCAACGCTATTAAAGTGGCCCATGAGATGGAAGCCCAGGGCAAACGATTGTCAGCCATTCGACTCGATAGTGGTGACCTTGCCTATTTTGCCAGAAAGTCGAGGAAGATGTTGGATGATAGCGGACTGGATTATGTAAAGATTGTTGTATCGAATCAGTTGGATGAACATGTGATAAAAAGCCTGCTTGACCAAGAGGCGCCCATTGATATCTTTGGTGTTGGCACCAATATGGTGATTGGAAGGCCTGACGGGGCCATTGACGGGGTCTATAAGCTCGCCGCATCGGGTGGTAAAGCCCGCCTGAAGATCTCAGATAACGTGCAAAAAACCACCCTCCCCGGCAAGAAAAAAGTGCTTCGCTACCTTGACCAGGATGGGAAATTTTATTCCGACTGCGTGGCCCTGATAGAAGAGAAAGAACCCGGGAGAATGATTCATCCCTTTGAAAAGGAAAAATCTCTGGTTTTGGAGGGGCGGGACTTTGAGGAGGTATTTTTTCCTTTAATGGTGGATGGCAAGGCGGTGCAAAAATCGCAGTCTCTTTTTGAATTGCGTGAAAGAGTATATGAAAGACTGAAAAGGCTTCCTGCCGAACATCAGCGTTTCGATTTCCCCCACATCTATAAGGTTGGCATTTCCGAACGACTGTCTGATCTTCGTACTCAAATCATTCATCAGCACCAAGGCTTATCCTGATTCTTGATTTTTTGTTTCATTAAAGCTTTTTTTATATGAAGGCTCTTCTTATTATTGACGTTCAGAACGATTTTCTGCCAGGGGGCGCCCTAGCTGTGCCTGCCGGGGATGAAATCGTTGAAGTGATCAATGAAATGCAAGGCCACTTTGACCTGGTGGTGGCAACACAAGACTGGCATCCTTCGAACCACGGTAGTTTTGCTTCGGCCCATGAAGGGAAAAAGCCTTTTGAGGTGGGTACTCTGGGTGGAATGGATCAAGTGCTGTGGCCTGATCATTGTGTGCAGGGTAGCCCGGGGGCAGCATTTTCTGAGTCTTTGGCCCAAAATGCCATTGAAGCGGTGTTCCGCAAAGGAACAGATCCCGGTATAGACAGCTACAGCGGCTTCTTTGACAATGGGCGGCTAAAGGATACAGGCTTAGGGGCTTACCTTAAGGGACGGGGTGTTACCCAGTTGTTTTTGGCAGGGCTGGCGGCTGACTATTGTGTGGCTTACACTGCCCTCGATGCACTGGATCTGGGTTTTCGGACCTTTGTTGTGGAGGATGCCACGCGACCCATTGATCCCCGCGGTTTGGAGATCATGAAAAAAAATATCACCGATAAGGGAGGAAAGTTTCTTCATTCGGCAGCTATTATTCAGGCCAATCAATAAATGGAATTTCATCAGGTTAGGATCCGGAATTCCCTGCTCACGGAAGGGGAAAGCTATGTCTTCCGATTAACAGGCAGGCTGAACCTTGACAAGGGAGAGGACTTCTTTGTGGTGCAGGACCCCTTTGGTTATAAAATGCTTTTGCCTGCAGGTTTTTATGCTGAATATGGATTCAGGGAAGGGCAGGAATTGATATGCAGGGTGGATAAGATCAGTTGCTCGGGAAAAATGTATCTCGAACCACGCCACCCCCGGTATGAGGAAGGTAATCTTTATGATTTTGATGTAATTAGCCTGGGGTACCAGCGTAATCTTTCGGGCGGGGAAGAATGGTATTACAGGATCATTGATTGCCTGGGAAAGCAATGGACTGTACGAAAAAATGCCCCAAAAAACCTTGAACCCCGCTTTCCGGTTAAGATTCAATGCTTGGTGGTTCGCATTAAAAAGGGAAAGTTATTCCTTCGTTTGCCCGATGAAGGTCAAGATCCCGGGCCATTTGTCCAGGGAGAGACCTATCCATTTCTGATCGTTGACCAGAAAGCGGATCCGGGGGATGGCCAAAAATACTTTATTCTACAGTATGAGGACGGGTTAAGGTATCTGCTCAGGGAAAAGCATTACCGCCATTACAGAATGCACCAAGGACAACAAATTTACTGCAGGGTGGATGGTACCCTGGGGGATGGCTCCCCCTTCCTTGAGCCAATTCATCCTGTATACGAGATTGGAAAAGAATATTGGTTTCTTGTTGACAGACTGGAAGAATATGTGTTCTCAAACGGGTCGCATCAAAAGATCATTGTCCTGAAGGACGCTTTTGGGGAGGAGATTAAGGTTCAGGTGAACGAAGAAGAAGGCAAACAATGGGCTCCTTTGGGAAAGCTTTTGTGCAGGGTCAAAAGAATCCGAAAAAGCAGGGTAGAGGTAGAAATTCTTTCCGGGGCTTAATCCATTAACTGCTTTGCAGCCACGGCCGCACCATATAAGCCTGCGTGCTCACCCAGGCTTGCTTTTTTTATCCTGATCCTTTCGGGATTGTAATCAAAGGCTGTTTTTGCAAGAGCTTCCTCAATTGCCTTGAAAAACCCTTCCCATGCCCCGGCAATGCCTCCACCAATAACAGCTCCATCCAATCGAAGGATGTTCATCACATTTCCGATTCCAATGCCTACAGCCTCCCCGGATTTGCGGTATACCTCCATGGCAATGGGGTCACCTGAAGCAGCCAGCTGAGACAACCTAAGTGGGGAGACTTTTGAAAGGTTTGCGTATTCTTCCTTGTTGTGGGGGGAGGTTTTCAGCTCTTCACCAAGTAATCGCATCATTCCCGACTTGGCGGCCATGGTCTCAAGGCAACCCCTCCTTCCGCAATGGCATTCTGCCCCGTGCATATCAATGATCATATGCCCTATTTCTCCTGAGAAATTATTGTATTCCAGGAGTCTTCCATGGTCAATGATGGCGCCTCCAACCCCTGTGCCAAGCGTTAACATAACCATTGTTACCATGTCTTTGCCACTACCGCAATGGTATTCTCCCAAGGCAGCCATGTTGCCGTCATTTCCAATGGAAACGGCCACTCCCAAGCGCTCTTTAAAGTAATCCCTTATGGGGAAACCCACCCAAAGCGGCAAATTGGCAGCCAGCGAAAGCATGCCCTTTTCTTGATCAAGGATTCCGGGAATTCCCGCTGCCGCAGAGAGCAAAGCCACCTCATCATCGGTTTCTTTTTCTTTTATCCACTTTAGCAACTTATTGATGGGAACCCTAGGCTGGTCTTCACGGCATACTGCGGTGCAAAAACGTTTAAGCAATACCAGCTCTTCAGTAAAGAGCCCGGCCTTGATGCTCGTACCCCCTATGTCAATCCCCAGGAGAACCTTTCTCATGCAGCAAAAATAATATTATTAAAGGGATGCTTTACGGCGCTCCGCACAATCTTTATGGCCGGATAAAAAAAAATAGATGGTAATGAAGTCTTCTTGGTGTGCCTGCCAAGGGAAGGGGTAAAGCGGTAAACAAACCAAAAGCTAACGAAAGGCCAAATCTTCAATTGCAGCCCTTCCCAATTCATCGTTGATCATTTTGATGATCTTGGTTTTTCCGTAAGAAAGCTCTTGTCGCAGGGCAGGGGAGGTGAGGTAGATGGTAAGGGTCTTGTTCCTCAAGCTGATGCGCTGTGTATACTTCGAAATCCCTTGCCCCATGACTTTCTCCCAGACTTCAGAGATGCGGGTCTCTGTCACCTTTTCTTCAAGGCCAAAATTCTTGAGAAACTCCCTGATCACTTCTCCCAGGGTTTGTTGATTTGAATGTCGCATTGCCTATTTTTGAGGGTTTGCATTCGATATTTTAGTGATGTTGCCCGATTCCACAAGGAATATCCTGCTTTCACCCCCGATTTTTTGGAAAAGGCTCACCAGCCGCTCAAGATTGGTGTCAGTAACGAATACCTGACCAAAGCTGTCATCGCTTACCAGCCTCATTAAATGTTCAACGCGGTCTTCATCCAGCTTGTCGAAGATGTCATCAAACAGCAGGATGGGGCTAAGCCCCTTCACCTTCCTGGTGAAACTGAACTGCGCAAGCTTCAGGGCGATCAGAAAGGATTTCTGCTGGCCCTGGCTTCCAAAACGTTTTACAGGCACATCGTGGATATAAAACACCAGCTCATCCTTATGAATCCCCGTTGTGGTGAATTGCATGATGCGGTCCTTTTCCCGCGTTTCCATAAGCTGAGCCGCAAAATCCCCTTCAAGCAGGGTGCTTTGATAATCGATATTAACAGTTTCATTCCCGCCCGAGAGGGCAGCATAATATTCATTGAATACAGGGAGAAAGGCATCAAAAAATGCTTTACGCTCCTCAAAGATCTTTCCCCCCTGAGTCAGCAGTTGTTCATCCCAAATCTCAAGAGAAGCAGCGTCAAACTTCCGGCGCTCGGCAAACAGCTTTAGCAGCGCATTGCGTTGCGCCAGGGCTTTATTGTAATTGAGCAGGTGCTGCAGATAATCGTGCTGGTATTGCGAAATGACCCCATCCACAAATTTTCTGCGCTCTTCACTTCCTCCCAGGATAAGCTGGGCGTCTTTCGGACTAATCAGCACCAGGGGATACAACCCAATGTGGTCTGACAGGCGCTCATATTCTTTTTTGTTGCGCTTGAAAACCTTTCGCTGCTGCTGCTTGACCCCGCAATACAACTCATCCTGGCTTCCGTTTACCTGGTACTGCCCCTGGATCATGAAATAATCCTGCCCGAAAAGGATATTCTGACTGTCAATTGGGTTTGAAAAACTCTTGCAAAATGAGAGATAATAGATGGCCTCCAGCAGGTTGGTCTTCCCCGTCCCGTTATTGCCTGCAAAGCAATTAAATTTAGGCGAGAACTCCAGGGCGATCTCGGAGTAGTTCCTGAAATTGATTAGCGAAAGCTTCTGGAGGTGCATGATTTTGAATTTAAGCAAAGGTAAAAATTTAAAGGGAAATGCCCATTCCTGTATTCCTTTGGATGATGTTTTTCATGATACTTTATCAACAAATCAGACTATTAATAAACATTTAAACAAATAATTAAACATTTGATGAACCTTTTTTTTATTCGATTGTTTTTTTGCACATAACAACCCAATCAATGAATGAAGTTAAGTATGTACAATTAATGTATCACGTATGGACAATTTTTTGATTTACCTTGTACCCCTCATCGGTGTGGTCGCGCTGATATTTACCTTTTTTCGCACCTCCTGGATCAATAAGCAGGAAGTCGGGAATGAAAAGATGAAGAAGATCTCGGCCTTTATTTCCGATGGCGCCATGGCTTTTATCAAGGCCGAGTATAAAATTCTGGCTATTTTTATAGTGCTCATCACCCTGGTGCTGATCTTTGTGGCTGACCCTGAGACCTCTTCTCCGCTGGTGGCCTTTTCCTTTATTCTGGGCGCATCCAGTTCTGCCCTGGCAGGATTTATAGGGATGCGCATCGCAACCAAGGCTAATGTTCGTACCGCCAATGCTGCACGCACCAGCCTGAACGCCGCACTGAAGGTCGCTTTTACAGGAGGCAGTGTCATGGGGCTAAGTGTGGTTGGACTGGGTATGCTGGGGCTTGGTTTCCTGTTTATCCTTTATACCAATATTTTTGGTTTTGATACCCCCTCAACCGTTAACAGAATCCTGTCCATCATAACAGGATTTTCGTTTGGCGCCTCCACCATTGCGCTCTTTAGCCGAGTGGGTGGCGGGATTTTTACCAAAGCCGCTGACGTTGGTGCCGACCTGGTTGGAAAAGTAGAATCAGGCATTCCTGAAGACCATCCCATGAATCCTGCAACAGTTGCTGATAACGTCGGCGATAACGTGGGCGATGTGGCCGGGATGGGTGCTGACCTCTTTGAGTCGTATGTTAGCTCAATCATTGCCGCCATGGTGCTTGGTGTTTCACTGCTGACCGCTACCTATACAGATAGTTTCAGCGGCCTTTCGCCTGTCGTGCTTCCCATGTTCCTGGCCACGGCCGGGATACTCTCCTCTATTATCGGAACCTTTTTCGTCCGGGTGAAGGAGGGCGGAAACCCTCAGTCAGCCTTGAATATAGGGCAGCTTCTTGCTGCATTCCTGATGGTTATTATGTCGTATTTCCTGATCACCAGCATCCTTCCTGAGCAAATCGTTTTCAAGGATTTGTTGTATGGCGGAATTGAAAGGACCATCACTTCCTTTAATGTATTTCTCTCCTCAATGATCGGTTTGGTTGCTGGTTTGATCATTGGCTATTCCACTGAATATTTCACGGGCCTGAATTATCTTCCCGTTCGCATCATTGCACGCCAGTCCACTTCAGGCAGCGCCACCAACATCATCTCAGGCCTGGGTATCGGTATGTTCTCAACAATCATCCCCGTTTTGACCATTGCTGTGACCATCATGGTGGTGTTCAACCTCAGTGGGCTTTATGGTATCGCCATTGCTGCTGTCGGCATGCTTTCCAACCTGGGTATCCAGCTTTCGGTGGATGCTTATGGCCCCATCTCTGACAATGCCGGGGGTATTGCTGAAATGTCGGAGCTTCCTCCCGATGTTCGCGAAAAAACCGATAAGCTGGATGCCGTGGGCAATACCACCGCAGCCATCGGTAAAGGATTTGCTATCGGGTCTGCTGCCCTTACTGCCCTGGCCCTTTTTGGCGCCTATATGACCGCAGCCAATATTTCATCTATTGACGTTTCGCAGGCTGTTGTGGTGTCCACCCTCTTTGTTGGAGCCCTGCTTCCCTATGTCTTCTCGGGCCTTACTATCCGCGCCGTAAGCGACGCTGCAATGGCTATGATTGAAGAGGTGCGCCATCAGTTCAAGACCATAGAACCGCTTAAAAAAGCCCTCGCCGTGATGAAGAAAAACGACAACAAGCCCATGAAAGAATGGTCGGCGGAAGATATTAAAGTCCTTAACGATGCTGAAGGAACTCCTGATTATGCGCGTTGCGTGACCATCTCTACAAAGGCAGCCCTCAGGGAAATGATCCTTCCGGGCATTATTGCCGTGAGCTTCCCCGTGATCACCGGCCTCTGGCTTGGACCGGAAGCCCTTGGCGGTCTTTTGGCCGGGGTTACCGTTTCTGGCGTGTTGCTGGCCATCTTCCAGTCCAATGCAGGAGGCTCTTGGGATAACGCTAAAAAACTCATTGAAAGCGGCTTTACCCACAATGGACAGACCTATAAAAAAGGCTCGGAAGCCCATAAGGCTGCCGTGGTTGGCGACACGGTTGGTGACCCTCTGAAAGACACTTCAGGCCCATCACTTAACATCCTCCTTAAACTGGTGTCTATCGTTGCATTGGTTTTGGCTGCTACCGTATTTTAATTTATTCGATTCACCAGCGAAAGCCTGCCCTTAACACGGCAGGTTTTTTTGTTTAAGTGCATAATATTAAATAGATGTTAATTGATATTAATTAAAAAATGTACTTTTGTAGATAGACTTTTTATAGGTCAATGGAAAATTACTTAGAATTTTAACTCCCTGATAGTGTTAACTTAATGACTTTGACAATGAAAAAAAGCTTTACCATTTTGATGATTGCGCTCCTGGCTTTTTCAACCTTGTATGCGCAAAACGCTGACAGAAGAATAGGATTGGGCGTTCATGTTGGAAAAAATGAATATTCAGGTGACTTGGGTAATGGCCTGTTGTTCAATCTTTTTGAAAGCAATGACAACGTCCCCCACGTATTCTATGGCTTCCTGGGCATGTCGCTCTACGCTTACCTCAATCCTTCCTTCGACATTGGGTTGTCGGGTACGTTTGGCGATTACGGTTTCTTCGTAAACCCTGAAGAGAATTTTTGGGGAAAGAAAACGGCCATCAGTCTCCGCCTCGAATATAAGTTCAACAACGGCTACATCTTTAGCGAAGATAGCCGATTCGCACCCTCTGTCTTTGCAGGTGTTGGCGGTGCTTCCTATGCCGATAAGGACAAAATGACAAGCAGGATCAACCATGGGGTGGATGTGATCACCCCTGTAGGCTTCAACCTGAAGTACTTCTTTAACGACTGGCTGGCCACCCGCTATCAGATGACGGGTAACTTCACCTATCAAGACAAGCGCGACTTCATCGAAAGGGATATGAATGACTTTTTCCTCCAGCACAGTATTGGACTGATCTTTAGTCTTGGGAAAAAGGAAGCTGCTGCTCCCATTGCCATCGCTGCCCCTGTTGTGACACCTGCTCCCCAACCTGTTGTTCAGCCCGAACCTGAACCGGAGCCGGAACCGGAACCAGTGGTGGAAGCCGTTCCCGAACCGGAACCGGAACCTGTTGTCGTTCAGGAACCCGTGAAACCTGAGGCAGTCGAACCCGAATTCACAGGCACCCTTCAGAATGTGCTCTTTGATTTCGATAGCTATGAGATTCGCCAGAAATATATTCCCATTCTCGAAAATGTGGTTAAGGTTATGAGGGATTTTCCCAATACAAGGCTTGATATCATTGGCCATACCGACAATGTCGGCAGCCCTGCTTATAACCAGGAATTGTCGCGCAACCGTGCTGAGGCAGTTAAGGCTTACCTGGTGAACAAAGCCATTCAGGCAGGCCGCCTCTCCATCAAATATGAAGGTGAAACCAACCCCGCTGTATCCAACGAAACGCCTGAAAACCGTGAACTGAACCGCCGCGTTGAGTTCAAGCTGCTCAAGTAGTTTTTTCTACCATATACTGAATAGCGGGAATCCTTGAGGGTTCCCGCTATTTTTTTACATTTTCTTTTATATTTGCAAAGTTCACTTGACTGCAGCAAGCAATGGATTATCCGGATCTTCTTTTCAGAGAACGTCCCATTGGCACTGAAAACAACTGGGCGATTTTGCATTTCCTCTCCGGGAAGATGCAAGAATGGGGTTATGAGGTGGAAACAATCCCGCTGAAGTGCAAGCTTTGGAAAAAAGGCATCTCGTCTTTGGAAAGGGGCAGGGTCTCCTTTGATATTTATCCCGGCCCATTTTCGCCGGGTTATGAAGGCCTCGTGCCTCAAATGCTGTATATTAATTCATTGGATTACCTCAAGACCGAGAACCTCCACGGTAAGATTGTCCTGTTGTATGATGATTTGTGTAGAGAGCCTTTGATGCCCAAGGACTTTCCGTTTTTCTATCCTGATGACCACAAGATTCTGATCGATCTGCTGGAAGAAAAGCAGCCCCTTGCCATAATTGCAGCCACGGGAAAGCACCCAATGAGTGGTCAGAATCCTTTCTCCCTCTTTGAAGACGGCAATTTTTCCATCCCCAATGCCTGTATGGATGCTGAACCGGCAAGGGAATTGATTTACCTAAAAGGCCCTGTGAGCCTCCTGCTTAATTCGGAAGCCCTTGACGCATCCAGTCTGCAACTGATCGCGAGGAGGCCCGGGCAGAAGAAAAAAAAGGTGGTGGTATGTGCCCATATGGACACCAAATATGACACCCCGGGGGCCATTGACAATGGGGCAGGAGTGATGGCACTGCTGGAAGCCATGCACCTGCTTAAGGACTACCGTGGCAGATACGAACTGGAATTCGTGCCCTTTAACGGGGAGGAATATTTTGGTGTTAGCGGCCAACTTGCCTACCTCGACCAGCAGGAGATCTCTTACGATCACATTGCCCTTGTGGTCAATATGGATAGCCTCGGACACAAAAACGGCAAGGCAGCCGTTTCACAATACAACATCCAGGACGAAAAATCCATTGATCAGCTGGTAGATGGCTTCCCAAAAATTACAAAAGGCCCGCTTTGGTATGCTGGCGATCACAGCATGTTTGCCTTCCAGGGCGTGCCTTGCCTCGCCCTGACATCTTCCAACCTGTTTGAAGAGGTGATTTCTCTGACCCATACACCTAAGGACACTCCTGACCACCTAGATAATACATTGATCAAGGAGGCTGCTGCTTTTGTTGCCGAAGTCGTCAACAGCCTGAAACATTGATACTCCCATTTCTTCTTCTTTTGCTTGCATTTACAGTCGGGTTTTTGTACATTTAGGCTTGAACGGGGCTCATTACGAAGGGGTAAAAAATGCTTGCCCCCCTGACCGTTTTACGGCCATAAAAACCTTTATAAAAAGAAATGGAGGACCATCCC
>LSQX01352958.1_pt2 | contig 12730 bp, 9 predicted proteins | sample 654561 | NCBI WGS metagenome assembly LSQX01 (sample SAMN04489861, study PRJNA283612) | anaerobic digester metagenome | isolation source: 4 biogas reactors fed with cattle manure at either 37C or 55C with and... | place: Denmark: Kongens Lyngby | collected 2014 | reverse complement strand
TTGGGCTCATAACCCAAAGGTCGTTCGTTCGAATCGGGCCTCCGCAACAAAGGAAAAGAGGAAATGTGCTTAATAGCCATTTCCTCTTTTTTTTTGAGTCATGCTCAGAGTGTGGTAATGCTTGCAACATATTGTTTGCCGCATACCATAAAAACTCAGCTCAATCCTACAATTTTCCCTTCAACCACATCAATATACCTCGCCTGAGGCTCTTTCGGAAGTCCCGGCATACGCATCATACTGCCGGCAATGGCTACAATAAATTCTGCACCGTTATTGATAACCAAATCGCTTACGTGAAACGTAAAGTCCTTCGCGACACCGTAAAGTCGCTCGTCATCAGAAAATGAATATTGCGTCTTGGCAATGCAAACGGGATAGTTTGAAGCGCCTAATTCTTCAATCTTCGGTATCATTTTCTCTGCCTTTTCAGAGAAAACCACTTTTCTGGCTCCATATAAGTTTTTTGCAATTTTCTCTATTTTTTCTTCGATGCTGTCCGTCTCATCATATGTGAACTGAATCGGGGTGTCATCCGAATCTTCAGTTAGTTGCACTACTTTTTCTGCAAAGTCAGCCGCTCCTTTTCCGCCTTCCAAAAACGCGTTATTCACCGTAAACTCTACCCCTTTGTTTTCGCAATGCTTCCTGAGCATCTCTATTTCTTCATCGGTATCAAAGCTGTATTGATTGAATGCCACAAGCACTTTCTGCCCAAATGCACGCATATTCTCAATATGCTTATCTAAGTTCTCGAAACCTTTTCTCAGACCTTGTTCATTGGGCATTTTAATCTCTTTTGCAGATACTCCGCCATGCATCTTGAGGGCTTGTGTAGTTACTACGATAACAGACAACGCGGGTTTGAGTCCCGACTTTCTGCACTTTATGTTCAGAAATTTCTCAGCTCCCAAGTCAGCACCAAATCCGGCTTCAGTTACCACATAATCTGAATAGTTTAAGGCGGTTTTAGTGGCAAAGACAGAATTACAACCATGCGCGATATTTGCAAAAGGTCCGCCATGAACGAATGCGGGAGTCCCTTCCGTAGTCTGCACCAAATTCGGATGAATTGCATCTTTCAGTAACGCAACAATTGACCCTGCCACTCCTAAATCTTTCACTGTGAAAGGCTTACCGGAATAAGTAAACCCGAGTAGAATTTTTTCGATTCTCCGTTTCAAATCTTCTAAACTTTCTGCCAAACAAAAAATCGCCATAATTTCAGACGCAGCCGTAATATCAAACCCTGCTTCACTGGGAACGCCATCCGTATATGCTCCAAGTCCGGAGATAATATTCCTCAAACTCCTGTCATTCACATCCAACACACGCTTCCAAAGCACTTGTTTGATACCGTCAGCTTCATTCTGGTGATGATAACGATAATTGTCAAGCAGCGCAGCAATCATGTTATTTGCTGAAGTGATAGCATGAAAATCGCCGGTAAAATGGAGATTTATCCGTTCCATGGGTAGTACTTGCGCGTATCCACCGCCTGCAGCGCCGCCTTTCATCCCAAAACATGGTCCAAGGGATGGTTCACGGATAACAACAGCTGCATTTTTTCCGATATAATTCAATCCAAGCGCCAAACCTACAGATACTGTTGTTTTCCCGATCCCCGCTTTGGTCGGAGAAATAGCTGTTACAAGAATCAATTTGCTCTTTTCTAACTTGGAAATAGCATTCAGCGGAGTTGTTACTTTAGTAATATGCTTGCCATATGAAACTAAATTATCTTCGCTGATTCCAATTTTTTCAGCAATCTCAGAAATATCTTTTAATTTTATCTCTTGCGCAATTTCAATGTCTGACTTCATATAGTATAATTAAACTCTTAATTCCTTAGTTGACTAAAATTAAGTGTATTTTGTTCCGGTTTTTTCAGCTAAAAATGACTTTTGTATCAATTATACAAGTTCATTTATGAAATTCATTTTCACGGCTGAAAAACCTACTAAAAAAAACCTACTAAATAGAACTTATAATGTTTTACGTATAACAATTGTTCTTCAATATACAAAAATAGGCATTTTTAACAGAAAAATTACTACCTTTGCACCCGAAATTGAACAATTTTCGATTTCAAGCATTATATTTTAGTGGTTGAGAAAATAAGTTGACAAGCTATTCGAGAAAGGAGAGACTGAAAATCAGACTCAAAATCTTCTCATAACTCAAAACCTATTTTCTCAAAACTCAGAACTTTTCTGATTTCACATTTCTAATTTTAAAATTTGGGGTGCCTTAATATTTCGGGCTGAGATCATACCCTTTGAACCTGCGCGGGTAATTCCGGGAAGGGAACGAAGTTTTTTATTTCTCACTTACAATCCGTATTTAGGCTCTCTCATTAATTAATTTATTTATTAACTCGCTTCCCTTAGCATAACTAAAGGAGCTTAATTTATTAAAAAATGAGAAAGTTAAGTCTTTTCACGCTGCTGATGTTGTCTATTTTTGCCATTTCAGCACAAAACTCCATTCGTGGAAAAGTAATCGATGAAAACAACCAGGCGCTGATTGGAGCGGTTGTTACATTAAAACAAACTAATGAAAGCGTTATCACCAATCGTCAGGGAGAATTTGAATTCAACAACCTGACTGACTACGCCTATTCCCTTGCAGCTAAGTACATAGGTTACGAAAATGTAGAACAAATCGTACAAACCGGCTCATCTACTACCATAAAAATGGATGACCAAAAAAGCGTTTCGCTTGATGAAATCACGGTTTCTGCCATTCGTGCCGGTGAGCATTCGCCCGTAGCCTACGCCAATGTATCAAAAGATGAAATCAATAAGCGTAATCTGGGACAAGACTTACCTTATCTGCTTTCATTAACTCCCTCAATGATAGTCACTTCTGATGCGGGAACGGGAATCGGATATACAGGATTCCGAATTAGAGGTACGGATGCAAACCGAATAAATGTAACCATTAACGGCGTACCGCTCAACGACAGTGAATCACACGGAATCTTCTTGGTGAATATGCCCGATTTTGCTTCTTCAGTAAATTCTGTACAGGTACAACGTGGTGTAGGAACATCTACAAACGGAGCCGCCGCTTTTGGTGCAAGTATCAATATGCAAACCGAGATGCTGAATCCGAGCGCATATGCTGAACTCGGGACGTCTGTCGGCTCATTTGGAACAATGAAAAATACAGTGAAAGCCGGTACGGGCTTGATTAACGGATTTGCCGTAGATGCACGGCTTTCGAATCTGGTTTCGGACGGATATATTGACCGCGCGTATGTGAAAATGAAATCATACTTTGTCTCTGCCGGTTATTATGGCGAAAACACAATGCTGAAATTTATCACATTCGGCGGGAATCAAAAAACCCACCAAGCCTGGAATGGTGTAGATCTGGATTTGGTAGCGAGCGATCCAAGTAAATATACTCGTTCGTATAATGAAATCGGGATATATACCGCTCCAGATGGTAAAGAGAAGTATTTTGACCAAACCGACAATTACAATCAAACACACTACCAGCTTCATTTTGTTCATGCGCTGAATCCTAATCTAAACATAAATGCCGCGCTTCATTACACACGCGGAATCGGGTTTTATGAAGATTATAAAAGCAAAAGAAAATACAAAGAATATGATATGACACCGGCTGTGGTGAACGGCGAGACGTTAGATAAAACGGATTTGGTTCGTCAAAAATGGTTAGATAATCATTTTGGAGGTGCAACTTTTTCATTGAATTATAAATTAGAAAAACTTGCGTTTACCCTTGGTGGAGCGGGAAATAAATACTTTGGAGACCATTACGGATTCGTTAAATGGGCATTATTCCCAAATAATCTGGATGTTAATCACCGATATTATTTCAACAAATCAACGAAAACCGACTTCAATGTCTTCACAAAAGCAAGTTACTTAATTACCGACCAATTGAACGTATTCGTTGATTTGCAGTACCGCAACATCGTACACGATATGCAAGGAATAAACGATAATTTTGATGATAAAACGGGGAAATTGCAAGATATTACACAGCGTCATCCGTTCAATTTCTTTAATCCTAAGCTGGGGGTGAGTTATCAATTTGACAGTAAAAACAGTACATTTGCTTCATTTGCCATGGCCAACAGAGAGCCGAACAGGAACAACTACACTGATGCGGGACCGAACGAATTTCCAACGCATGAAACACTCTATGACACAGAAATAGGCTACAAATATCTTTCTCCCCATTTTAGTGTCGGTGCGAATGCCTATTACATGTCCTACAAAAATCAACTTATTCTTACCGGGAAACTGAGTGAAATCGGTGAAGCGCTCACAACCAATATCCCGGAAAGCTACCGAGCGGGAATTGAATTGATGGCAGGTGCAAAAATAGTTAACGGGCTTCGCTGGGACGGAAACGTGAATTTGAGCCAAAATAAAATTAAAAATTTCACGGAATACGTGGATGAATATGATGCGGATTGGAATTGGATCGGGACAAAAGAGAATTTCTTTCAAACAACCGATATTTCATACTCACCAAACGTGGTGGCAAACAGCATTTTCAGCTATGAAATCAAAGGATTCGAGACGGCGCTTTACTCCACATATGTGGGCAGGCAATTCATTGACAATACTTCGGAATTGAACCGCGCCATTGACCCGTATTTTGTGAATAATCTCCGATTAGGATATTCTTGGAAAATGAGTAAAATCCGCGCCATTGACTTCAACTTGTTAGTAAACAACCTGTTCAATACCGAGTACGAAACAAATGGATGGAATTGGTACACTTATTATTTGGGAGGAGAGAGAATTAACGAAAAACGTTATTTCCCGCAAGCAGGAATTAATTTCTTGTTTTCTACGACAATAAGACTATAAAAAGAGCTTTATTTCGTTTATTTTTTGTTGAGAAACGGATTCTGAAAAAATTCAGAGTCCGTTTATTATCTTATTCATTACAAGGCTACGCTTCTAAAAATCTTATCCCCAATATTAACAATAACTCCCCATACCATCCATCGGAATCGGTGATACACGCTTCAAAAGAGAGAACTTAGACGTATTACAAACTGCAAATATGGGGTATAGACTTGAAGAACACTTTATTATACAACTGTATTTCAGCGAATTACAAACTTGAAATCATTCCAAAACCTCCCTCATCGCTTCCACACTCATCGTTCCACTCACCACAACTTGCAAAAGTTCAGATTTATTTTGTTGCAATTGATGTATTTTTTCTTCCACCGAATTTTTTGTAATAAAACGATAAAGCGTCACCTTTTTATCTTGTCCAATCCGGTGCGCACGACTTACGGCTTGCATCTCAGCAGCCGGATTCCACCACGGATCAAGGATGAAAACATAATCTGCTGTTGTGAGATTCAGCCCCGTACCACCGGCTTTCAGCGAAATAAAGAACACACTGATTTCTTCGTTTTGATTAAATCGATCTATCTCAGTTTCACGGTTCGTTGTGCTTCCGGTGAGCCACGCGTACTTCCAATTTTGGGTGTCAAAGTAATCGGCTACCAATCTTAGATGCTTTACAAAAGATGAGAATATCAATACTTTATGTCCTTCTGAAATCAAAATTTCTACGTGTTCAATAATTTGCTCGAATTTTCCGCTACTTCCTGTATACTCCGGAATAGAAATAATCGGGTGATTGGCAATAAGTCGCAATTTTGTCAGCGCGGTCAGTGTAGTGACATTCCGAGACGCGCTATCTTTTATCTCGGAAAATTGTTCTAAAATTGCATTTCGAGCTTTGTTTTTCTCTTCAAAATAAACGCTTGACTGCTCCTCGCTCATTTCACAATACCGAATTTCTTCTGTCAATGGAGGAAGTTCCTTCACCACATCTTCTTTTAACCTTTTGAGAATAAACGGATTGATTATTTTCAAAAGCGTTGATTTCGTTTTTTCAACAGTTATGACATCTTCTTCTTTGAATCGTCGCTGAAAACCGGAAAGCGTGCCGAGGATACCGTCATTCAGGAAGTCCATTTGTGCCCAGAGATCAGTGAGCGAATTTTCAATTGGCGTACCTGTAAGCACAAGTTTGTATCGCGACTGAAGTTGTTTTGCGCATTGAAATGTCTGTGATGCAGGATTTTTAATGTATTGACTTTCATCCAAAATCACATATTGGAAATGATATAATGCAAGGAATTCAATATCCTGACGCATTATGCCATAGGTGGTTAACACAATATCATAATCGGAAATCCATTCATTGAAAATTTCATTTGAAACCCTGTCAATTCCTGTATGAATATACACTTTTAGTGTAGGAGCAAATTTCTGAAGTTCATTATGCCAGTTGAAAATCAGCGATGTCGGCATTACAATAAGTGAAGGCGGTACGAAATCGAGTTTAATCGGATTTATATCATTGGAAATATCTTCTTCAAATTCGTCAAAAAGTGAAAGCTGTATTTCATTGTTTTTTTGTGATTTTCCGTATAGATTCTTCTTAGATAATTTTTTAATCGAATTCCGATTTTCAGGATAATTATACAGCAGTAACGCTATGGTTTGTAGCGTTTTACCTAAGCCCATATCATCTGCCAGACATCCGCCAAAGTTTTGTTCTTGAAGTTGGACCAACCACCGAAAACCATCTTTTTGATACGGTCGGAGCGTGGCTTGTAAAGTTTCAGGTATCTCAAATGCCGATTTTCTGATTTTTACTTCGTTTTCAATATCCCATTTTTCTATCAGTTCAAGAATTCGAAAATGAAACATTCTCAGTTGGATATGTTGTTGTGAAATTTTCCCAAAACGAAACAACTCCGTGTACCTCGAAAACCATTCAATAGGAAGAATAGCAATACTTCCATCAGGCAAAACATACTCTCGATTCTTATTCAGAATGTGGTTCTTGAAATTGGCAAAAGGTATCTCAACTTCATCAAAGCGAACAGAACCCCTGATGTCAAACCAGTCTTGATTTCGCCCAACATCTAAATTCAAGCTGATTTCTCCCGTAAAATAGCGCAATTTCGAGAAATTTTGCTTCAACTCAAATTTCTTTAACAATTCTTGATTGCTATTGATCCATTCAATTATACGAAACGAATTTTCATTCTCAAAATTGGCTTCTTTCACACAAAATTGACTCGAAGCATTTTGAGATAACCCACTATTTTCTAACAATTTAATATGATTCAGCTCCCATTCTTCATCGCGAAAAAAATATTTTATTCCGGGAGGATCAACCTCATTATCTAACTCGACTACCTTCACATAAGGCTGATCAATTTCGAACTTTTTATTTCCATACAAAAACTGCAAACGCAAAACAGGCTCACCTTTTAACGATGTTTCCAAATAAAGCAACGCTTTTGGCTGATAATGAATTTCAGAAATATCAAATCCTTCGGCAACAACATCGTAATCTTTTACGCATTTAGTAACAAATTTTCGGATATATTCAGATACGTTTTTTTGTGGAACTTCAATATGTTCTTTTGTAAAGAAAGGTAGGAGCTTCTTCTCGTCTATATCTGAAAACTCATGTAACTGATTGTCTATGACAATGATGGCGGGAGAAGCACAGAGAGTTAAATATTTTTTTCCGAAAATTTGGACAATAATGTCGCCATTTCGAATAACCGTTTTATAGGTGAATTTTTCTAATTGGCTAAACAGAAATACCATTTTCGAATTTTGAGAAAACAACTGAATGCATTTCTCAATATGAAAAGTTCTATTTTTTACACTTTCACGAACGAAAATTGGGATAGATTCGGTTTTTGCAAGCTTTAAAATCTCTCTGTGGCGTGCTTCAATCAACGGACGAATATACCGCTCAATAGTGTCTTGTTGCACTTTTCGGATAAAATCAACCGATTTTTTCTCACGAGAATATAATCTCATCAAGACAGCATCTGAATATTTTTCAGTCAAGCGTACAACTTGCTTTTCGATATCATTCAATTTTGAAAATCCGATTAGCGAAGAACGAGCAATTTCGACAAACTCAAATAAACCGGAACTTTCCTTAATTGAGGTGAAAATCGGTTGTAAAACATTGCCAAATTTCGGGTGGGAAACAATTGTCAGTATGAGCTTTTCGTCAGACATTTATTTGTATAGTAAAAATATACAAGGTCTTTTATTCAAATCCGGTTTTTGCTTTTTCCAGGCAGAAATCGGTTTTGTTATGATCATCTCTGAATCGAGGGTGATGTCCACAGCAATACAAAGTTTGGTGTTAGGTTGGCAGGTGGCGAGAATATCATCGAGCATTTTCATATTGCGGTAAGGAGTTTCTATGAAAATTTGAGTTTGATTTTCACCATAGATGCGACTTTCCATTTTCTTCAACGCTTTAATCCTTTCTGCCTGTTGCACAGGCAAGTAGCCGAGAAAAGCAAAACTTTGTCCGTTAAATCCCGACGCCATGAGAGAAAGCAAAATGGAAGAAGGTCCGACAAGCGGCACAACGGTGAAATTCTGTGCCTGTGCCAATGCAACCACATCCGCTCCCGGATCGGCTATGGCCGGACAACCCGCGTCGGAGATTATTCCCATATCATTCCCGGCTTTAAGTGGCTTCAGAAATGTGGTTATTTCATCAGGTTTCGTATGCTGATTCAGCTCAAAAAAGGTTAGCTCGTCAATATTGATTTCCCGATTTACTTTTTTCAGGAATCGACGAGCGGAACGAAGATTTTCGACAATAAAATAACGAACATGAGAGATAATCTCGGTGTTTCCGGCAGGCAAGATTTTGGATAAATCACTGCTGTCACCCAGCGTGCTGGGGATGAGATAAAGAACACCTGCATTATTTCGGTGTGAAGAATTACTATTGTCAGAGATTTTCAGGTTACTCATTTGATTATAAATTCAAAGATTAATTATGAACTTTCATCAGATTAGCTCATCCTCTCCGTAATCTTCTTCGTACTCATCATCGTCAATTTCAAACTCTAAATCTTCACTGTCATCGTCTTCATCGTAATAATCGTGGCTTTCACAATCTTCATCTACGCTAAAAATTATGTCTTCAACAATTTGATTTACTAATTCAAAGAAGTCGCCTTGCAGAAAATCTCCATTAATCAGGGTTATTGATTCTATGTTTTCATCAAAAGAGCTCTGGATAGCTTCTTCTAATTCGCGTCGGGTCAAAAGTAATCGTTTCATTTTTATTTGCTGTTTATATGTGTTGTTTTCAACTTCTCGGTGCTCAAATGGGTCAAAGTACAGACATTTTCAACTCCTCTAATTCCTCGGCCAATATTTCCCACTCATACATTTTCTGCTCCAATTCCCGCTCTTTCTTTTGCAAAAGCATAATAAATTCAGGATCGGATGCTTTTTCAGGATTCTCAAGCTGAGATTGCATTTCGGATATTTCGTTTTCGAGTTTTTCGATAGCATTTTCAGTCAAGTGGACATCTTTCTCTGCTTTTCGAATTTTTCTGTTTAATTCCTTACGGGCTTCGTAGGATAGTTTGTTTTCTGAAACTTCTTTCTCTGCCGGTGCTTCAACAATGGTAGTTTGAGATTGACTTAATCCTAATTCGCTCAAGTTTTCTATTTTCTTCTTTTTCAAAAATTCATAAATACCGCCCATATGCTCCCGCACTTTCTTGTTGCCGAATTCGTATATCTTTGAAACCAATCCATCTAAAAACTCTCTATCGTGTGAAACAATAATTGCAGTTCCATCAAACGCTTTGATGGCTTCTTTCAGCACATCTTTTGAACGCATATCCAAGTGATTTGTCGGCTCGTCAAGAATAAGCAGATTAACCGGCTCGAGCAACAAACGAATCATTGCCAAACGGCTTCTTTCACCTCCCGAAAGTACTTTCACGCGTTTATCCGATGCTTCTCCTCCAAACATAAACGCTCCCAAAACATCCCGAATTTTGGTACGAATATCGCCTACCGCTACATGATCAATTGTCTGAAAAACTGTCAGATTCTCATCTAAAAGCGCTGCCTGGTTTTGTGCAAAATATCCGATTTTTACATTGTGCCCAAGTTTCAGTATGCCGGAATAGCTGATTTCATCTAAAATACATTTCACTAACGTACTTTTACCTTCACCATTTTTCCCAACAAAAGCTACTTTTTCTCCGCGATTTACAATCAACCCGATATTTTCCAAAACCAAATGATCTCCGTAAGTTTTTGAAAGATTTTCAATTTCAACCGGAATGGACCCTGAACGAGGCGAGGGCGGAAATTTCAAGCTCAATCGTGATGTATCTTCCAAGTCAACTTCTATTCGTTCGAGTTTTTCAAGTTGTTTGATACGAGATTGAACTTGAACAGCTTTGGTCGCTTTGTAACGAAAACGTTCGATAAAATCTTCAGTATCTTGAATCATTTTCTGTTGGTTTTCATAAGCTCTTACCTGCTGCTCATGACGCTCTTTTCGAAGCTCGACATATTTCGAGTAGTTGGTATTGTAATCGTAAATTCTACCAAGTGAAATCTCAATCGTACGATTTGTTACTGCATCAATAAACGCTCTATCGTGCGATACGAGCAAAACAGCGCTGCCCGAATTCATAAGGAAATTCTCAAGCCACTGAATACTTTCAATATCTAAATGATTGGTTGGCTCATCTAACAGCAACACATCGGGGTCTTGAAGCAAAATCTTAGCTAACTCAATGCGCATGCGCCACCCGCCACTAAACTCTGAACACTGCCGATCAAAATCTTTTCTCAAGAATCCCAGTCCGAGCAAGGTTTTTTCTATTTCAGCCTGGAAGTTTCCCGGATTTATGATTCTAAAATGCTCGCTTGCACGACTATGCTTTTCGATTAATTCTAAATACTCCGGGCTATCGTAATCGGTACGTGTAGCCATTTCATTAGCATATCGCTCAATGTCACTCTGGATTTTTGTAATCTGCAAAAAAGCTTTTTCTGCTTCTTCCATTACGGTGGTTCCTTCATCATGAACCATGTGCTGAGGGAGGTAGCCGATTGTAAAATCGGAAGGAATAACGATATTGCCCCGAGTGGGTTTCATTATCCCGGCAATAAGCTTTAGAAGAGTAGTTTTTCCCGCTCCATTTTTACCAACAAGTGCAATTTTATCCTTTGGATTGATAAGAAAACCAATGCTGTCAAACAGCGGAGAGCCGCCAAATTCTACTGTAAGTTGTTCTATGGAGATCATTCTTTGTAGGTAAAACTAACTGGGCTTCGACTTTTCAAAATTCTTTTTATCTACCAAAGTCCAAAGCCATTTTGTGAGGAGAGAGCTTAAAAAAAGTACTATGAAAGCTAAAACCCCATTCGGAAGATTTCTTCCTAAAATTGCTATTATTATGAAAATAATGGAAATTCCCATTAATATAAAAGAAACGCTTCTGTGTTTCAATCCCAATGAAAGCATCAAGTGATGCACGTGATTTCTATCCGCTTTGAAAGGTGATTGTCCTTTCTTCATTCTGGTAATCATCACCCTCAATGTATCAAATAACGGCACGATTAGGACTGAAAAAGCAACTGCCGGAGCCGCAATCATATGAAACTTTTCCGGTACTTCGCCGTTAGCGTTCATTTCGAAAAAAGAAAACACAAAGACTATAATAATGTAGCCAAGAAGCAGCGATCCGGAATCGCCCATAAAGATTTTTTTCTGTTTCGAAAAGACATTGTAAAAGAAAAACACCACCAACGAGCCAACCATTGCAAAAGCTGTGAGTGCCAAATGATTATGATCGGTAAGATAAAAATAAACTCCAAAAAAGAGTGAATATAAAATGCCCAGACCGGATGCTAAACCATCAATACCATCGATTAAGTTCATGGCATTTACTACCACCACAAAAACGAACATTGACAATAAATAACTCCAAATAAAAGGAATTTCATGAATCCCAAGGAACCCATGAAGACTGGAGATTCTAATATCTGAAATTACAATCAGGAAAAATCCTGCAAGCAATTCACCAAAAAGCTTCCAAAAAACTTTGATCGTGATTAAATCATCGATAAAACCGACTATCAAAATAATAAATAATCCCAACAGAATAAACTGCAGATTGGAAAGCAAACTGGTAGTAAACAGAAAAACGGTGAGCAAAAATGAGATAAATATGTTGATTCCGCCTACGTTTGGTATTTCACCACTATGAGATGTACGCTTGTTTGGACTTACTACAAAGTTATATTTCTTAGCAATGTCAATAACAACGGGCATGAACAAAAATCCGATAATCAAAGAAATTATGGATACAACGAAGGGGAAATTATGTAAAAAGTCAATGATCTGATTCATCAGTTCCTAATTTAGTTCCTTTTCAACATCCAAACGTTCATACTGAGAATTATTGCTTATAAATTCAGGTACTATCGTTTTCATTTGTGATACGCTTAAGAAATTTTTACCGTACCCGCTAAATTTAATTAACTCGTCAATTTGTGCCGAAACATCCTCATAGTCATATTCTCGGACAGTCGCGATCATTATTTTCGGATGGTGTGTTTCCTTTGTTATTTCTTTTTGATTCAGCAATTCCTCGTAGAGTTTCTCACCGGGGCGTAATCCTGTGAATGAGATTTTTATATCAACTTCGGGAATATAGCCGGCCAAACGAATCATTTTTTTAGCTAAATCCAATATTTTAACCGGTTCACCCATATCGAAAATAAATATTTCACCTCCGCTTCCGGTAGTTCCCGCTTCCAAAACTAAAAGACAAGCTTCCGGAATAGTCATAAAATATCGAATGATATCGGGATGAGTCACCGTAACCGGCCCCATG
>LSQX01170342.1_pt1 | contig 12730 bp, 11 predicted proteins | sample 654561 | NCBI WGS metagenome assembly LSQX01 (sample SAMN04489861, study PRJNA283612) | anaerobic digester metagenome | isolation source: 4 biogas reactors fed with cattle manure at either 37C or 55C with and... | place: Denmark: Kongens Lyngby | collected 2014 | reverse complement strand
TGAAAGCCGCCATCTTCTGCTACTAATACAGAAACACATTCATGGACAACCGTCAATGGCTCAAAGAAGATAAAAACCAATCGTGCCCGCTGCAGCAGGTCCGGCTGAACATGGCTCAAAACCGATCGCGGTTATATAGTCTATTTGTCCATATTCTCACGTCGTTCTCACCTTGCTTTTCCAGAGCAGTCGTGGTAAACATAGGACTTGAAAACATATCAAACAAGGAGAACGCTTATGATTCGCGCAGGTATACTGGGACTCGGTTACATGGGCACCGTGCACACGCAGAAAATAGCCGCTGTTGAAGGGATTCGAGTTGATTTTGTCCATGACATAGATCCCGGGAAAAAAGACGTGGCAGAAAAAGCCGGCTATACATTCATTTCCGACCGTTCCTCTTTTTTGGCACAGCCGGACCTGGACATTGTCATCATCGCCACACCCAACCAGTACCATCGCGACTTCGCGATTGAGGCACTTCGGGCCGGCAAGCATGTCATATGTGAAAAGCCTGTCACCCTGAACACAGCTGAACTGGACGATGTTCTGACGGTCGCGAAAACAGCGGGAAAAATTTTCACCGTCCATCAGAACCGCCGCTGGGATGTCGACTACCTGATGCTGCGCGATGTGATCGCAGCCGGGACACTGGGCCAGCCTGTAGCGGTAGAGTCGCGCGTGCTCGGCGAGCGCGGTATTGTCTTTGGCTGGCGTGCCGATCCTGCATATGGCGGCGGCATGGTTTATGACTGGGGCGTGCACCAGGTTGATCAGATCCTGCAGCTTTTCCCTGAACGCAAAGTCACCCGTGTCTTCGCCCAGCTCTGGTCTGTAAACACGTTGCAGGTTGATGATTACTTCAAAATGGAACTTGTTTTCGATGATCAAACATCGGCACATGTCGAGTGCGGCGTCTTCGCGCTGGAAAAACTGCCCCGCTGGTTTGTCTATGGCGATGCCGGCACCTTGAAAATCGATGACTTCACAGCTAAGAACGGACGCATCTCCAAGATCAACCACAAATTCACCGTTGAGGTTTCTGAAGGGGTTGATCCCGTTGTGGGGTCCAGCCGCACCATGGCGCCTCTGCGCCCCGAGCAGATCCAACACATGCCCCTGCCTGAAGCTGTAAACGGTGGCGAGCCCTTCTATGAGAACATTATTCAAGCCTGTCAGGATCCGGAACAACTGGCCGTCAAACCGGAAACCGTCCGCCGCACGATGCAGGTCATAGATGCAGCTTTCGCTTCAGCGAAAACGCGTCAGTCCGTGGAAGTGCTGATCTAGTCAAGGTCAAGCCGCTTAAGAGAGGCACTCGCACTTTCAAAACCGGCAGGAAAGCTTCGTACTTCACCTGCCGGTTTTTTGTTGTCCGGAGTAAACCACTTCGGCTATGCGGAGCGGGAAATTTGTGCTAAATATCCTTCAGCCGCAGTCCCCAGGGCTGGCGGCGGCGGAAAGGTGTTTGATACGTATGCTCCAGCAGGCCCGAGTCTTCCAGGTGAGCCAGGCAGGCCCGCCCGCAGGCCGCTGTCAGGCGGTTGGGCAAGGCTGAAGGGTGGGTCGTATCCGGGAAGGCGCCGTTAGGGCAGTAAAGGCATTTTTGCCGGTCAATCCCGGCCATGGTATAGGTCACGCCACATACTGTATGGATGGTTTCTTCTTCCGGATGAATGGCCTGCAGCGGGCAGGCGGCGGCACAGCGGGCACATTGCGAACGGTCGCAGAGCGATCCTGTATAGATAGGATCCACCTCAATGTCCAGATCCGTAATGATCATGCCCAATGCCTGGCGTATGCCAAACTGCGGGGTCATCGCCAGTCCGCAGTATCCGATCTCGCCAAGACCGCAGGCGATAACGGCATCATTCAAATCGGGATAGACATTGGGCGCGACATGACCCGTCCTGAAGACAACGCCTTCCGGCCAGCGTTCCGCGGCCATCGGGCTGGAGGGGACAGCCACTCCGCCTTCGTCTTCCAGATAACGGGCCAATAGATACATGTAATGCGCATCAATCAGCCGGCCGGCGCGTGTCCAGAGGGTTCCTTCCTCAGTACCGCGGAAAAGGCCGCGAGGCAATTCCCGGGCACAGAGAATAATCGAGCGGGCTTCCGGAAAGATCGACAAAGGGTTCTTTTGCCGGGCTACAGAGTGGAAACGTTCGGCAGGAGCCACACCCACCGCGTCTATGCCGCTTTTTATCGCGTAAGCCATCAGTTCTTTTTTACTCAGCATGTCCGGCCACCTTCTCTTCCGTCTGACTGTCTGCAGCGTTATCTGTACCATCCCGCTGCAGATATAGGGCTCTTTTGCCCGGGCCGACACGACCGGCTTGTTTGAGATGTTCATAGCATGACTGAATGCAGCCATATGCGCCGCAGATGCTGCCCGGCCGCCCGTTCTGGCCCAGCTCATCAAATCCATTGGCGACCGTTGACAGATAGCGGGACCTTTGCGACAGGGAACGGCCAAAGTTCATCGCTTCTTGCCAGCTCATCGTCTGCTCATCAATATTCATTTTGAAGCCGGGCATGTCTTTCTTCACAAAAGGTGAGGCCAGTTCGTTGAGGCCCCAGTGGGTCAGCTTGCATTTGCCCAGATCAACATCGCCCCATTCAAAAACACGGTCTTCAATGGTGACAGATACTTTCTTCCGGTCTTTGTACAATGCATGTCCGGGGCAGTCGCGTACACAATGCAGGCAACGGTCACAAATGTTTTTTTGCAGCAGCGGATCCGGTTCCAGCTCAGCGTCCGTCAAAAACATTTCGAAACGCTGGCGCGGGCCAAATTCCGGCGTCAGGAACACCTTGGACCAGCCCAGCTCGCCCAGTCCGGCCGCGGCAGCTGTCAGACGCATGTGCAAAACCACATTGGAGGGCATCTTGCCCGGTGCGACCGGCGGCCTTTGCGGCGGGGCTTCATGCGGCAGGAAGGTATGGCTGCCCGGAGAAGCCACCGTCTCATAGCCATGTGCCTCGACCATCTGGCGTGTTCTGCTCATGGCTGATCCCAGTGCGCCGTAGATTCCTGTCCCGTAACTGTAGATCCAGTAACTGGACCAGTCGGCGTTTTCCCGGATGCCTTTATAGCTGCCTTCCAGAATGCGGCAGGCAATGACCACAACGGACTTCGCTTTGGGGTAGATATTGAGTGGATGGGTTTCCGGCGGAGCGTCCATCAGCCTGGACAGAGGCGCGATACCCACCAGGTCTGCGCCTGCTTCGCGTGCGGTTTTTTTGATCATCTCACTGGTCAGCATATCTTTCACCCCTCTATCTTTCCCAAGTATCCAGAAGCCACGGCTCCGTATCGCGGAACGGCTCAACATACCGATGCTGCAGGCGTTCCGCATGCTCGAGATAGGCGAGGCAGGTGCGGCTGCAAACCGCATTGGCGATGTTGGGGACATTCCTGCGTGTTAAAACCGTGGATGTCTCAACCACATCCGGCTGATTGCCGGTAAAGGCCAGCATCAGCTCTTCCTGGCCTGCCTTATTGATGAAATCCGGCGCCGCGCCATTGGGGCACATGCGGCACAGATGATAGTTGACCTCAGCCAGTTCTGTCAGGCGGCCGCCAATATTGAGTGTCACAGTTTTGTTCGGGTTGATCGCACCTGCCGGACAGATCGCGGCACATTTCCCACAGGCCGCATGATCGCATAAGCTGCCGCTGTACAACGGATCGGGTTCCAGTTCAAGTTCCGTCAGGATGATGCCCAGGGCATTGCGGCTGCCAAAACGCGGTGTCAGAAGCTGGCCGATCAGACTAATTTCGCCCAGCCCCGCCGCAACAGCCGCATACTCAAGATGCAAGGTGACATTGGGCAGCGGCCTGTCCGGCGACACAGGCCGGCTGAGCGGCGTCGTTTTTGCAGGATGTGCCATGTAAGGCACCGCCTCGTAACCGCTTTGCTGTTCGATATAGCGAACCATATCAAGAAGAAGCAGTTGTTCAAGGTGCTTGCTGGCAAATGTCCAGAGGGTTCCCTCTTCCACGCCGCGATAGTCGCCGCGTGGAATCTCTTTCCCAACGACAAGGATGGAACGGACTTCCGGGAGAATCGACGCAGGATGGACACTGGCCGGCAGGCCGGCAAAGCGATCCGGCGGGGCAACGCCGAACAAGCTCAGGCCAATGCCGGTTGCATGATCCTGAATCATCTTTTTCATGGTCTTGATCACCTCAGTTCATTTGGCTGTCAGGGCTGATTGCTTGTCTTGACGGGTGCGCTGTGCTATGATTTTGCTGATTTATAAAGGCAGAACGCCGTTTCCCGTTACAGTCATCATACCACACAGAACCGCTCCAGAAACCGCGGTTGCCGGGAAACAGCTATCGATGGTGTTAACCATACCGGCATAACCAGCGTGACAGGAGATAAGCCAGATGAGCGAAACAAGCGGAGAAAGAATCAGGGTTACGAAAAATATGGGGTCGCGCCTGAGAGCTGCCCGGGAAAACAAGGGTTTGACCCAGGGGCAGCTGGCCGCATTGATTGAAGCGTCCCGGCAGCAGATCGACCGATATGAACATGGTGATCTGGATATCGCAGTGGAAAGGCTCTTTGACGTAGCAAAGATCCTGGATATCGCCATGATTGATCTTTTTGATGCTTGAACAAAGCAAATGACGGAGGTTCGGGATGGAACAGTCAATCCAAAAGCAGGCGACAGCGTTATTGTCCTTTATTGATCGCAGCCCCACGGCTTACCACGCAGTGAAAAATCTGCAGAGCATGCTGGCAGCCAGCGGATTTATGCCATTTGATGCCCATCAGCACCTGCAACCAGGTGACAAGTATTATGTCAGCAGCGGCTCATCTGCGCTGTTTGCCTTTACCATCGGAGAAGATCCCCTCAGACAAGGTTTTCACGTGATCGGTGCGCATAATGATGCTCCGGCCCTCATGGTTAAGCCGAACAGCCTGATCAGCAGTGAAGGCTATCTGAAAATGAACACGGAAATATATGGCGGACCGATCCTCAATACTTGGTTTGACCGCCCGCTGGCCTTGGCCGGGCGGGTTGTCTGCACAGGTGAAAACCCTCTGCAGCCACATGCACATCTGGTGCAGCCGGCTGGCCTGCACCTGGTAATCCCCAATGTCGCCATTCATATGAACCGCACCGTCAACGATGGTCAGAAAGTTGAGCCTCAAAAAACCATGCTGCCGGTTCTGGGTCTGGCAGACCGCCCGACGGAGGGTCTCCTGGAGCAGTTGATCGCCGCTGAGGCAGGGATAGACCCCGCTTCGGTTGTTGATTACGAGCTGTTCTTATATGACAGCATGCCCGGCATGCTGCTGGGGCTGGACGATGCCCTGATCAACACACCCCGCCTGGACAACCTGGGTATGGCATACGCCGCGGCGGTTGCCCTGACCAAGTCAGAACCAAAAGCCGGCATCAATCTTCTTGCCTGTTTTGATCATGAGGAAGTCGGTAGCCAGACCCGTCAGGGCGCCCATTCTCTGATCCTGCGCGACCTGATGGAGCGTATCATACTCAGCCTGGGCGGCACACGTCTTGACCTGCTGAACAGTTTTGCGCCTTCATTCATGATTTCGGCTGATCAGGCACATGCTGCCCATCCCAACTATGGCGAACTGACCGACGCGACCAGCCGGCCGCGCATCAACGGCGGACCGGTGATCAAACGGGCAGCCAACCGGTCCTATACGACCGACGCTGACACCAGCGCGGTTTTCAAAGCACTTTGCCGCCAGGCCAATGTGCCCTGCCAGACCTTTGTCAACCGCAGTGATATGCGTGGCGGGTCTACCATTGGCCCGGCCTTATCCCAGTTTTTGCCCATTCGTTCTGTTGACACAGGTAACCCAATCTGGGCGATGCATGCGATACGCGAAACCGGCGGCACTGCTGATCACGCTGCCATGCTGGCTGTTTTTCAGGAATTTTTCCGGCATTTCCCCGTCTGAAAACAGCTCAATCCTGATTGACCGGTGCTGTTTTTTCCTGTTTTTCGCTTGCGTTGACCGGGATACTTTGCCCGTCTGTCGTCTGGTTCAGATGCACCGTCATGGCATTGAAAGCAAAACTCAGTTTCTCTTCTTCCATCACATCCATGATCTCCAGCAGAATGGACTCCTGCTCTTTGAGAAAAGCCATGAAGTCAAGTGTTTGAGAGAAACATTGAAAAAGTACATCAATAGAACTGCTGTTGAATTTTTCCAGACAGATCAGGATATTATCCTGAATGATTGTATCCCGTGCCATCATGCGTTCCGTAAGCTTGTTGATCAGGCTGCGGATCTGATCTGGTGTCACACCATATTCCAGGCCTATGGAAAAACGGATACGCCGACGCGTCATGTGCGAGAAGTTGGTCACGCTGTTGTTGCTTAATCTGGCGTTTGGCACAGAAACAAGTGCCTGGGTAAAGGAGCGGATCTTCGAGCTGCGCAACCCGATGTCCTCCACGATACCTTCCACATCAGGACTGGATATGACATCGCCAATGGCAAAAGAGTGGTCAGTCATGATCGTCAACCCGGCCAGCAGATTGGAAAAGGTGTCCTGCGCTGCCAGGGAAAGAGCCAGGCCGCCAATACCGATGCCGGCCAGTAAGCCGCTGATGTCAAAGCTCCAGATACGCAGTACCATGAAAACCGCGATTGTGAAGGCCGCTCCAAAAATCGACCGGCGATAATAGCCGTGAATGGTGACGGTGTTTTTCTTACCTTCAGTCCGGGCTTTCTCTGTTTGCAAGCCCAGCAAAGCTGCTCCTGCTCCGGCCAGGGCGACGCAAAGCACCACAGCTTTGAATGTGTCCATGACCTGCTGCACCAGTTGACTGCCTCGTTCCGGGAAAACCAGCAGGCCGGTTTGCAGAGCAACGGCCAGTCCGATGGTGATCACCAGAAGCCGGGTAGCCGGCGCAAGACCATTGAACAAAGCACGTCCAAGTGACTGATCACCTTTGCCGAACCGGCTGCCAGCGGATGCGATAAGCTTGCTCACCGGTTTACGAAGGGCGAAGGCCAGCAGCAGAACCGCGGCCGCGATCAGCCAGTTCCAAACAGGATTGCCCATCCAGGGTTTGCCCAGAAAAGTGTCATGCCAGAATGCAGGCAGCTTATATGGTTGAGGTGGTGTGACAGCCGTTGCGGCCGTTGCAGCTTCAATCCAGTACACAAATAACTCCTTTCACCAGAAATCTGAATCTCAGGTCTCAGGCAGCTGATGATGATCCAATAGATCGTTTGCTTCCCTGTTCAGACGGCCCGGCATTGAAGCCAGCAGGTCATCCAATTCTTGCTTGCTCCTGGCCCGTCCGATGTCCCGCTTCAATCGCTCCAGTGCCGCGATAAATTCCGTCTGCAGGGTATCCAGGGCATAAGTGGCAATTGCCTGGCGAGGATCCCGCAAACGTTCTGTAACAATACGCCGATGCTTGACCGGCAAGCCCAGTGTCACGGTTTCATTGAGAACAGCAATATGTGTATCCAGGCCAAAACGGCGGCCGATGGTTTCTGAGAAAAGCGCGGTCGATTCCGGTTCACCATGCACCAACAGGATCTTAACCGGTTTTTGTTTCATAGCGGCGATCCAGTTGATCAGCCCGTCACAGTCAGCATGGCCGGAGAAACCTTCAACTGATTCCACCCGCGACCTGACTGCTATTTCCTCGCCAAACAGGCGAACCTTGTTTGCGCCCTCCACGAGCTGGCGGCCCAGCGTGCCCTTAGCCTGGTAACCCACAAAGAGGATCGTTGATTCAGGACGCCAGAGGTTGTGTTTAAGGTGGTGCCGGATACGGCCGGCTTCGCACATGCCACTGGCCGAAATGATGATCTTGCTGCTTTTATCTTCATTCAGCCACTTGGAATCATCGACACTCTGCGTAAAGTGCAGATCCGGAAAATCCAGCGGGTTCTTGCCATTGGCGATATACTGGCGTGTCTCTTCGTCATAGCAATCGGTGTTGCGGCGAAACACCGCGGTCGCTGACGTCGCCAGCGGGCTGTCAATATAAACCGGCGTACGTAAAAACCGCTCGCGCCTGCTGCGGAAATGTTCTTCCTGGCGGAAAAGCTCATAGATGATTTCCTGGGTTCTGCCCACAGCGAAAGAGGGGATGACCACATTACCGCCGCCGTCGATGGTCTCGGTGATGATGTTGACAAAGCGGTCAACCTCGTCAGTCGCTTTGCGATGTTTGCGGCCGCCATAGGTCGACTCAATCACCAGATAATCGGCACGGTCCAAGATGGTCGGATCGCGCAGGATCGGCATGTCGTTGTTGCCCAGGTCTCCTGTAAAAACCAGCTTGCTGACCTGGTCGTTTTCCCGGATCCAGATTTCCAGGATGGCCGAGCCGAGAATGTGGCCGGCATCACGAAAGATCACGCGGATGTTGTCTGCAGGATGGAATGATACGTCATATTTATAGGGTTTCAGCAACCCGCAGCTTTTAACAGCGTCCTCCATGGTATAAACCGGCGGTTCTTCCGGCCTGCCGGCACGGCGTGCCTTGCGGTTTTGCCACTCTTGCTCTGATTCCTGGATATGGCCTGAATCAGGCAGCATGATCTGGCACAGGTCGACTGTTGCCGATGTCGCGTAGACAGGGCCGCGATAGCCGTCACGATACAGTTTTGGGATCCGCCCGCTGTGGTCGATATGGGCATGCGTCAACAGCATGAAATCGATGTCCTGCATCTCAAAAGGAAAAGGTGAACGGTTGAGCTGCTCTTCTTGTGATGAGCCTTGAAACAGGCCGCAGTCAACCAGAAAGGACTGCTCCTCGGTTTCCACCAGAAAGCAGGATCCGGTGACCGTTTGCGCGGCACCCAGAAATGTGATTCTCATGTTGGCCTCCCTTGGTCTTGCGTCAGCATCAGTTGCTGATGCAATCGGCATGTCGGTTTTTCACTTCTGCCCATTATCTTATCACGTTGCCGGCCTGGCCGGCCAGTCAGGAAATGTCCGCCGGGTCTGCCAGATAGCTGACGGTGACTGCACCGCTAACCTGAAGCCGGTTATAGGGTTGCGTGGGATAAACAAGGCTGTTGCAGGCAAATAAACCGTCGTCAGCAAAAAGTTCCAGCATAGAGACATCAAAGACTGCCAGCATAGCTGTTGAATCCTTGTGCTGGCTTGGCTGCCGGACCATCTGGTAGAGCGGTTCACCGTAACATGCGGAAAAGCGCAACAGGCTGCTCTGGCTGCGGTCAATAAACCAGCAGCCCTGGCTGTCAAGACCGAAGCGCAGCGTTTCATGAGCGTCATTAGCCAGGCTTATTGTGAATGGCCCTTCACCCTCGGACCGGAGCGCAAAAGATTCATGAGGCAGGGGCAGCGTTGTCCGGGACGTTTGCTGCAAAGTCAACATATCCAGCAAAGCAGTACAAGGGCGTGCGGCCAGGCGCGGTCCGCCCGGGGTATCCTGCAGGGAAACCAGGCGCGGCAGTGTCAAGGCACCCCGGAAAACCCCGGTAGGCGTCTCATGGGCATAAACCCAGTTGCTGCCCCAGCCCATCAGAGTGGGTTCAGGCGCGTTGGTAAAGCTGACCGCAGCATAAAAATCCCGTCCCGGATCAACCAGCAGAGGATGGCTTCCGGTGTCATAGGGGCGGAAGGTCTCACCATCGAAAGAACCAATGAAATATTGTGTGCAGGGACCGCCCTGCTCTTTCGGGCGGCCCATGCTGACAATCTGGATCCAGCAGGCTTCCCCGCCGGGGACCGGCAACATAAACAGGTCCGGACACTCCCAGACGCCGGCCAGATGGTTTCCTTCAGGTCCGAACCGTCCTGTCTGCTCCCAGCAAAGCAAATCAGGCGAGCTGTAATAAGCAATGTGGTCACCGGCTGCCACAGCACAGCTCCAGCTGTTCAGCAGCGGGTTCCAGAAAGGCCTCGGGTCACGAAAATCGCGCTGACCGGGGTTCTTGATAACAGGATTCCCCGGGTATTTTTCAAAATGCCGGTAGTCTGTGCTCCAGGCAATACTCTGCTGCTGCGCTGCGCCATGATGGGTGAACATCAGGACCAATGGCGGCTTTTCACCTGGCGTGGCCAGGCCGGATGTGTTGGTGGCGTCATAGACCGCGCCCCCGGAAAAGATGGTGCCAAGCTCGTCTGGCATAAGGGCGATCGGCTGGTGGTCCCAGCTGACCAAGTCATGGCTGGTGGCATGTGCCCAGTGCATAGGGCCCCAGGCAGTGCTGTATGGATGATGCTGGGCAAAGACATGGTACCGGCCGTCGACAAAGGCCAGTCCGTTCGGGTCATTAATCCAGCCCTGTTCCGGCGTATAGTGCCATTTTGGCCTGAATGATCGGCTATGCTGCTGAACCATATCACAAGTCTCCTTTTCGTTAGGCAGTCGTCTGTCCGGTCAACTTTAGCGTTTGCGCAGAGGCAGGCAGGTTTATATAATCTTTTGCATCTAAAGTAGTGGTGATTCTCGTTTCAGTTTAAACCGTACTGTCTGGATTTGCCAGTGACATGGGTGGTTAAAGATGATCTGACCGGGCACGTGTCATCTTCGAACCACCTCCGTTTTTTTCATTTGCTTCAGCCCTGTCTGGGTTTATAATGGAGAAAACGTCGAGGAGGTACCGTTATGCCACTGATTGATCTGCCACTGGATTCTTTACGCGAATACAAAGGACTCAGCCCCTGTCCGGAGGATTTTGATGCTTTCTGGTCAGACGCTCTCGCTGAAATGCGCGCGGTCGATCCTCAGGTTGAACTGGTGCCCGCCACTTTTCAGGCGCCGGGTGTGGCTTGTTTTGACTTATATTTCACGGGTGTGCGCGGTGCCAGGCTACATGCCAAATATCTGCGACCTCTTCATGTGTCTGAACCTCATCCGGCTGTCCTGCAGTTTCATGGCTATTCCGGCAACTGTGGCGACTGGCGGGACAAACTGGCTTTCACAGCGGCCGGATTCAGTGTTGCAGCGCTTGATAGCCGCGGCCAGGGCGGACAATCTCAGGATACAGGAGGCGTCAGCGGTACAACCCTGCGCGGGCACATTATCCGCGGACTTGACGACGCACCGGAAAATTTGCTGATGCGCCATAATTTTCTGGACACGGCCCAGCTGGCAGCCCTGGTTATGGCCATGCCGGAAGTTGATGAAGACCGTGTCGCCGCGATGGGCGGATCGCAGGGTGGTGGCCTGACTGTGGCTTGTGCCGCGCTGGAACCACGGATCAAGTGCCTGGCACCCCGTTGCCCTTTCCTCAGCGATTACCGCCGTGTCTGGAAAATGGATCTGGCTAAAGACGCTTATGAGGAGCTGCGGCTTTTTTTCCGGCACTTCGACCCGACACACGCCAAAGAGGATCTCTATTTCCGGCGCCTGGGCTATATCGACATTCAAAATCTTGCCGGCAGGATCCGCGGACATGTGCTTTGGGCACTTGGCCTGATGGACACGGTCTGTCCTCCTTCAACCCAGTTCGCGGCCTACAACAAAATTACGGCACCAAAGGACATGATCATTTATCCGGATTTTGCGCATGAGAATTATCCAGGTTTCGATGACCAGTCGTTCATGTTCATGGTGCAGCACCTGACCTGACAGCCAGGATCAACGTCCGGAGCTCTTGCCCGCTCGCGTGACGCCGATCAGGGAACGCCCGTACTCTGTCATGGTCATATCGTTGCGCTGACGGAAAAGACGGGAAAAATAGTGGGGGTTATCATAACCAAGAGAGGCGGCGATCTGAGTGAAATTCAGGTCGCCCTCTTCTATCATGCGCCTGGCTTCACCCATTTTCAGGTCAATAAACCAGTCAATCAGGCTTTGACCGGTTTCCACTTTAAATTTTTTCTTCATCAGGGATACACTGCAGCCGGCAGCCCGGGCAATTTGCCCCAGCGAAAGGCTTTCATGGACGTGTTCTTCAAGATGGTGCCTGATCCGTTCGACCAACTGATGCCTGTTGCTCATCTGCGCATATGTTTCCGCCCGCTGCCGGATCCGTACGGCATGGCTCTGCCGGTAAAGCAGAAGGAGCATCTGTTCAAGATACCCCAACACCAGCTGCGGCCCGCCTGGCAGCGCATCAGGTAAATACAGCGGTCTGCGCCCGCAACCCTCTACAGGCAGCATGTGGCCGCCTGCTTCCTGCACAGCAGCCTGCAGCGCTTCGCGCGGCGGTCCATTCAGCGTCAGGATCCTATGTCTGAACGCCTGCATGATGCTGCTCTCACAAGTAAATGCGCAGACAATGAAATTAGCCGCCGTCTGGCCGCAGGCATGGACTGCATGAAACTCGCCGGGACAGTGAAAAGCCAGTTCACCAGCTTTGAGGACATACTGTTGCTCACCGGCAGTAATCAGCATCTGCCCTTTATCGATATAGATAAACTCCCAAAAATCATGTGTCTCACCGTCAAAAGAGAAATTGCGCGGGCTTTTATAATAAAAAAGGCTGATCAGGTCAGTAATCGACAGGGTTTTTTCGATATAATGGTATTGGTACAGCTCCTGCAAAATGATCGCTCCAGACTGCCGGTCTGACCATAGCTGCCAGGCAGCCGAACCGGCTCAGGCCAGAATACTGCACTATCTGCTTAGGGTCAAGCAAAAATGAAAAGGATGTGTCTTTTTCTGCACAAACAGTCGCCTATTCTCTATTTCAATCCGGCCCCCGCCCCTCTACAATGGAGAAAGACGCACGGCACAGCAAACAACAGCAGCTGAAATAGCCCTATCGGGGTATCGTTCCTTATATCA
>LSQX01105688.1_pt1 | contig 12731 bp, 12 predicted proteins | sample 654561 | NCBI WGS metagenome assembly LSQX01 (sample SAMN04489861, study PRJNA283612) | anaerobic digester metagenome | isolation source: 4 biogas reactors fed with cattle manure at either 37C or 55C with and... | place: Denmark: Kongens Lyngby | collected 2014 | reverse complement strand
GCAATCATAGCTGCTACCATAATGAGAGCTAATACTTTCTTCATATTATCCTCCTTGTTGTTTTATGAAACTTTGCGTTTCGCTTACAACAATTATAATCATTTACCAGATGTTTGTCAATCACTTTTTTGATATTTTAAGAACATATTTTTAACTGTATTTGTTTTTTCGTAACATATCAGAGCTAAATACGCCTAATATGTAATAAGCAATAAAAGTTATATTAAATAGTTATATTAAATATAGTTAACTTAAGAATAGCCCGCGGACATTTTTACACATATCCGCGGGGTATATCTTAAATAGTTGATAAACACATTACTCAATAAATATCTGTAGATATGTTTATCATCAAATTTGTTCTATTGTTATTATCTGCGCTTCTTAGAAACGATGTAAGCACCAGAAGCAACAGCTGCAACAGCTATAGCGACTGTAGCGAAACCTGTCTGAGCAGGTCCTTCATCGCTGCTTCCTTCATCGATTTCGGGAACGCCGCCTGCAGCATAGAGGGCAGCAACATCTTCAGCAGAGAGAGCTCTGTTGTATATTGTCAGATTGTCGTAGCTTGCATTTGCAGCAGCATCCCAGTAGTTTACGCCAAAGTAAACAGCGCAGTCTTCCTTGTCTGCCCACGGATTCGGGAAAGGTGTTTCAAGATCCTGCTCACCACCTTCCCACTCATGATGGTAACCTGTCGTGTTGGAAGAACCGACGAGAACACCGTCAATGTAGAGGGAAGCAACGCCATCATCATAAGTTACTGTTATATAGAGATTTTCGATCGGGAAAGCGGGAGCCGGACGACCGGAGTCAACGGTCATACGTCCTGTACCGTTAGAGCTCATTGTGAGCTTTGCGGTTTCTGCATTGCCCCAGTTGTTACCAGGGTCACACCATACACCCATCCAGCTTTCCGTGGACTGATCCTGTCCGCCGATCCAAACTATCGGAGCGACGTTGGTGAAGTTAGAAGTTACATAAAAAGCTACTGTGAAATTCTTTTCGATGTCAACTTCGAACTTAGCGCCATCGCTGACGTCTGTCGTTGTCTGGAACCTTCCATCAGCAAAAACCGGATCGCCCTTTGGAGTGCCAAATTTCTGACCGATAGCTTCTCCATCTTTGCCAACTTCATTCTTAAGGTTTCCATCGAACTTGTAAAAGCCTACAAGTCCTGTTCCCGTATCGGCAGCTGATGCAGAAACCATCATGGCAACAGCTAATGAGATTACCATGACAATAACAAGTAATTTCTTCATTTTTGCCTCCGTTATTATTTTAATTTACCCGCGGCATTGCGCGTTTTTTTGCTTTTACAGCCTTTCAAGCATATTGTAATGCAATTTTATCATATTGTCAACGCTTTTTTAATAAATATTTATTATTTTTTATACATTATATTAACATTATTGAAATGTTCTATTATAATTTATCATGATATCATCTTTTTTACTTCTGATTCGCTTGTTTTTACAAAATATGCAACAACATATATGCCTACGATTATGGCAACTGAAGCTGTCAGAACGATTTGAGCCGGCGTCCAAAGAGGGCCAGATGCTTCGCCAAGTTCCGGTACAAGGTTCCCGCAAAAATTATATATTCCATGAAGAAGCGCACAAAACCATATGCTCCTTGTCCTAATAAGCACAAATGAAAACATTCCGCCCGTTAAAAATGAATACCCTGCCTGTAAAATAGATTCGCCGACACAGGCACCGGATACAATATTAGCAAGGTGTGAGACCCCAAAAATAGCTGATGATATGATAACAGCCACAAGGACACCGTGCTTATTTGTACCTATACGTTCAAGGAGTGCCATCTGGACTACGCCGCGGAAAGCAGCTTCCTCAAAAAGCCCTACGAAAAAGCATTCGATGAAAAAAAGTATGATTTGACTTGCGTCTGCCGTTATACTGGCTCTGCCCGTCACAAGAACTATTATATGAAGATTGTTTACTGCCACCGCTATGCACGGCAAAACAGACGCAAGCGAATGTAAAAAGCCTCGCGGAATTGGCGCAAGAATCCTGTAATCAAACGCAGCGATGAGAAAGATAATTGATATGGAACCGACAGCGCGTGTTATCGTCATGCCAACGGCATCTTCCGGAGAAAGTGAAGCCGCGCCCGTAAAAAGGAGCGCGGCAAGAACTATTGCACTTAATACGGAGCAAATTTCACATATAAGCTTCTTTGATTTCATTTTCCTATGCTTCATTTAATATATTATTAATCGTTATTGCTTACATTTGCCGAACCGTTTTGGTCTTTATCGGATGTTATACAGCTGCCAGCTTCTCCAGCAGATATGGCTGACTTCTTTTTATGCTGTATCGTCATAAGCACTGCCATCATTACAGCCCCCACTAAAAACAGTATAATTGCAGTAAGCTGGGCCGGAGTGAGAAAATCAACAACTGTCTTGCCACGTTCAACCGTGTCTCCACGGTAATATTCGATGATGAATCTAAAAACCCCATATGCCATCAGGTAAAGTGGAAAATTATACTTCTTGCCCCTGTATACACGAACTGACATAACAGCAAAAAGGGCGTAAAGAAAAAGCGATTCGTAAAGCTGCACCGGCACTGTCTTATATCCAAGATGTACATTCATAACAGAAAGCCATGACGATGTCTTTCGCCCATAACAGCAGCCAACCATAAGGCACCCTATGCGCCCTGTTGCATGGGCAACAGCTATTGAGCAACCGGCTATGTCGGCAAACTCCCAAAAACGTTTTATGTGGATTTTGTCTTTAAAGCGTATGGCGCCATATATAAAATAAATAACAAGAAATATTCCAGCGCCGCCAAGAAGTCCGCCGTAAAATGTCATACCAGTTGAGGAATTTATCTCAAAAACACCGGTTTCGTTATAATTATAAACAGCTTGTGTCAGTATTGACGTAACATACCCGACACAGATGCCAACAAGACCGGCGTAAAGGCAAAGATTAAAAAGCTTTGTTTCTATTCCTCGTTTATCTGAATAAATACGGAATACAACAAGCGCCAGTATAAGGGCGGCGGTAAATAATATATCATAAAGACTAATCCCAGGAATTATATCATACGGGTACATTTGAAACCTCTTAATCTAAATTTGCTTTTAAGTTAAATTGTTTAGTAAAATTCTGTTTTAGACACCGCAATAAAATCATTTAATCCAAGTTGACCTGTTGGCAAAACAGCGATAAAATATAATAAAAAAATGAAAAAACCACCTGACCGGGTACTCGTCGGTATCATTTTTCAGTTGCTTTCCGTGATACTTTTGACGCGGAGCGCTTAGAGCCGAAATACAACTCTCGATAAGCTGCCGCTGTCATCCCTTCATGGTATTTAAAGAACTTCTGAAAACTCTTTGAATCATCAAAGCCACATACTGCGGCAATATCTTTAATTTTCATGTCAGTACTTAGCAGAAGCTCGCGTATGCGCTTTAGCCGCACTTCGTCTATATATGCTTTTATCCCGGCGCTGTAATGTTTTTTAAATATACGGGTTATATAGTCTTCATTATAATTAAAATGTGCGGCGACATCCGAAACTTTAAGCGGTTTCGTGCCATTTTCACGTATCCATTTGCATATAGCATAAATTCTTGCATTTGGCGATTCACTGTCGGACGCACCAGCGCGCGCGATCTCATAAAGTATGAGCTTTAAGGTGCACGTACATGCGTCATACGGATAATCCGGCATCCGTGCGTACAGGAGAAGATCAGAAAAAAGCGCTATCATACGCTCTTCGTCAGGCTTGCTTCTCTGCGGAAGCGTTCCTATCTCGCCCCTAAAATGCACCCAGAAAAATTCGGTCTCCTCTGTACATTCCCGGTATCCGTACCTTCTGACACCGCCAGGTAAAATTACAGCCGTACCTGCACCTACTGTATAGCGTTTGAATCCTGCTCCTATATACAATTCACCTCGAACGCAAAAGAGAAGCTCATTTGTATCTGTGTTGTTCGACGGGTGAAGCCACCCGGCGTCAGCCTTTATATGACCGGCTGCCGCAAATCCAACATCAAGATTCAAAATAATCACTCCCTTCCTGCGAAAAAGGTTTACACAATAGCATTATCATACAATTCGGACGTAAACTACAGGATACGCGCGCTTTATGTGCACTTTAGTACTCTTTAGTGCTATTTAGCGCCCCTTTGGAGCTTACTATGCGATTTTTATGTGAATGTATGTGAAAAGTAGGTTTTTTGCACCCTAGTCATGCCATAATTCTATCAGAGCGGCGGATAAAACGCAAGTACATTTGAAAAATATAGCAGTTGAATGATAACTTTTTGCTTTTTCCCGCCATCATTAACAAAAACATCACATATCCTTCACAATGCGGCGTTATCATGAATCGGTTAAATTAGTATTTATGTATATTCTATAAATAAATTACGGAGGAGCGCGCCTTGATTGAGGTAAAAAACCTGACAAAAAAATATGGCAACATACTTGCTGTTGACAATATAAGTTTTACCATTGAAAAAGGGAAGATTTACGGCCTTCTTGGCCCGAACGGCGCCGGAAAGACAACGACGATGAACATTATCACCGGCTGCCTTGCCGCAACAAGCGGAGAAGTGCTGATAAACGGGCATAGTATCATTGACGAGCCCGTCGAGGCAAAAAAATACATCGGTTATCTGCCGGAACAACCGCCGCTTTATGCCGACATGACCCCCGCCGAGTACCTTTACTTTGTCGCGGAAGCAAAAAGTGTGCGGGCAGATGATATACCAAGAGCCGTCGAAGAAGTTATGGAGGAAACGGGCATTACCGACGTTGCGGACAGGCTTATCAAAAATCTGTCAAAAGGTTATCGCCAGCGCGTCGGTATCGCGCAAGCTATGCTTGGTACCCCGGAAGTAATAATACTTGACGAGCCGACCGTCGGTCTTGACCCACAGCAGATAATAGAAATCCGCGAGTTGATTAAATCACTCGGCCGTGACAGAACCGTCATTCTAAGCAGCCACATACTTCCTGAAGTCAGCGCTATCTGTGACGATATCATTATTATCTCTCATGGCAAAATAGTTGCCAACGGCCCGATGCGTGAGATAAGCAGTTCTCTTAAGTCTGAAACTATAATGGATATATCAGTAAAAGCGACAGAAGACGAGGTCACATCCGTGCTCTCCTCAATTAGCGATATCACGCGCTTTGAGATAACAGACACGTCAACTGACGTCGCCGGTGTCAGCGTAACAAGCGCAAAGGTTCATTATCCTACCGATATTGATTTGCGTGAGATTGTCACTTTTGCTTTCTCCGACATCAGGCGTGCCATCATATCTATGACAGCTGAGGAAAGCAGCCTTGAGGAAATCTTCCTGCAGCTCACATCAGATAAGGCGGCAGCGCTTGATGAGATCGCTGATAGTGATAATGAGGATGGCGAAATAAGCTCCCATGAAAAACTATTTGACGGCAGCAGCGACGTTAAAGATAGCAGTGAAAGCAGCTTTGCCACAAATAGTGCCGATGATGCTGATGATGAGAGCATATATTCATACAATCCCGAAGATTATCTTGCAACACAGGAAAAGCTTGCTGATTATGTTGACGCTGATGAAGACAGCTTTGGCAGTGACAATAACAACAGCGATAGCGTAAACGCAGGCGACGATATAAACGATGACAACGCACACGGAAAGGAGATATAATAAATGCTCGCCATATACAAGCGTGAGCTTCGCTCATATTTCACGAATATGCTTGGCTGCGCCTTCTCGGCATTGTTACTTGCAGCAGCTGGCTTTTTCTCAGCTCAAATAAATATAAACAGCGCGCAGTCGCGCCTTGAATATTCGCTTTATATGCTCGTCCACTACTGCATATTAATAATTATTGTACCTTTCTTAACAATGCGCTCAATCGCCGAGGAGCGACATCAAAAAACGGAACAGCTTCTCTTCTCGCTTCCGCTTCCGATATGGAAGATTATCCTTGCTAAGTATTTTGCTATGCTTACCGTGTGCCTTATCCCCATCGCAGTCTTATGTTTTTACCCCATTTTCTTCTCCTTCTATGGCACAGTCAACTTCGTGGGGGCATACGCTTCTATCCTTCTTTTGGTATTCCTCATCGCCGCTATTGTGGCAATAGGCATGTTTGTGTCGAGTTTATTTGAAAACCAGATAATTGCCGTGATTGTCACCATCGGACTTTTGTTTGTCCTTTACTTCTTGACATACATTGCAAACAGTTTTTCTTCCGCCGCCGTTACCTCACTTATAGCTTTCTGTTGTGTTGCTTTTATCTTTGGCATAATAGTATTTTTCATAACAAAGAATGAAACGGCTGCTGCTTTGTGCAGCGGATTGCCGATAGTCGGTCTTATTGCCTATTACCTCTCAAATAAAAATGTTTTTATCGGCGCTTTTGCAGAAGTTGTATCCTATCTTTCAATCTTTGACAGGTACAAGGTTACAGTTATAAACGGATTATTCGACATCACAGCACTCGTCTACTACATCACGATAGCGGCCGTGTTCGTTTTCATGACAATCCAGTCCGTTGAAAAACGGCGCTGGAACTGACGCGGGAAAGGAAGGTCAATAGTCATGAGCAATAAAAAGAAAAACGTCACAACGGCCGAAAAGATTCAAAAAATGCGTGCCCTGCGTCTCGGTGGTTACAGTATGTTAATGACAGCAGCAGTGATTGTGGCCGCCATTGTCATTAACATGATAGTCGAGTCTTTGCCGGCAAAATATACGCAACTTGACATCACCGAATCTTCGATGTATGAGATTACAGATGAAACGCGTAAGTTTCTTGATGACTTAAACACTAATGTGACTGTTTGCCTTGTGACCGCAACAGGCTATGAAGATAAATCAATCGAAACATTTCTTGAGCGTTACTGCTCATATTCAAACAAACTAAAACTAAAGAAGATTGACTCCGACGCCGACCCTGGTTTTGTCGAAAAACACGGCGTAAAAACTGCAAGCAGCATTGTCGTTGTAAGCGATAAGCGCTCAAAAACTATCGACTATAACGATATTTTCGAATATTCTCAAGAGTTACTCAACCAATATTACAGCAGTTATTTTTATTACGGATATAAAATTTCTGACGTTTTCTCACCCGACGTCTTTGACGGCAATAACGAGCTTACCTCGGCAATCGACTATGTTACAACGGACTATTTGCCGACTGCCTATATGTTGACAGGCCACGGGGAATCGGCAATTATTGAGACGATAACTAATTTTATCTCCGAAAACAACGTCAAGATAAGCGAGGGGTTAAACCTTATTTCCTCCGATGTGCCAGAGGACGTGTCAAATATAATAATCAACAATCCGACAAGCGATATAAGCACATCGGAGCTTGAAAAGCTCACCGCTTTCATTGACGGGGGCGGTGCTGTTGTGCTGATAACGGACACTAAAAACTACAGTACCGTTGATATGCCCAATCTGACATCGCTTGCTCAGCATTGCGGCCTCACCGCTTACGATGGTATTGTTTTGGAAAGCAATACAAACCGGTATGCCTTCCAGCAGTACTTTATCATTCCGATGCTAAATGAAGGCAACATTGTCACATCTCCGATAAAAAACCCGTCAAAAGTAACGACTGTAATGATGAAAGCGCATGCTATCGTTGATTATGAAGATTACGACGGGCCAATGACCGTATCCCCGATTTTAACAACCTCTGATTCATCCTATATCATTGGAGTTGATGAAGCCGTACGCGCCGCGACTGATGATGACAAGAAGGGCGAGTTTTATCTCGGCGCAATATCTGAGGACAGCGACACCGGCGCTAAATTTGTCTGGTATTCATCATCATACCTCATCAGTGAACAAAGCGTAAACTATGTCAGCTCCAATAACTTCTATGTATTCATCTACACAATACTACAGACTACCGAGAAGACGTCCGTCATTTCTTTAGACTCAATAGCGCTTAAGTCAAGCGTGCTGACGTTTTCGGAAGCCGCACAGACAATATGGGAGATTATCCTTCAAGTGCTTATACCAATCGCAGTAATAACACCGGGGCTTGTCGTATTTATCAAGCGACGCCGCAGATAAGTTAGTGAGGTAATCAAGCATGAACTCATATAAAAGGAGAGAACGAAAGCAAATTATAACGATTATCGTAACATTTGCTGTTGTTTTAGCCCTTATAGTTGTCTATAACGTCGTCCGAAACATCAACAGTGACAATAGTGATGACATGCCCGATGATAAAGGCGTAGAAGGAACGTTTCAAATAATTGATGAGGATTATAAAAACGTGTCGGCGCTGTCGTACGTTCATGATTGGGAGGAGCTGAAATTTAAAGTTGTCGACGGGAAGTGGACGCTTGAAGACGACCCCGACTTCCCGCTTGACCAAACAACTGTGTCGTATATGGCAGCCGCCATTTCCGACTACGGAGGATTCCGTAGAATCGACTATGATCCTGAGAAATACTCCGATTACGGATTTGATGAGCCAACTTATAAGATATCTGTTACTTATTATGATAAAGCAAAAGATAGCTTCCGCACGCGCTCATACGTCATCGGTTTAAAGAACCCCGTCACAGGTTATTACTACTTTTATGAAGACGGCGATAAATACCTATACAGTATAAATGACACCCTTTTCCAATATTTCGATTATACGAAAGAGGAATTATTCAGCGCCGATAAAATACCAGGCCCGAATCTTAAAGATATCGTCGACATAACTGCTGAATACAACGGGCAGACTTATGTGATTGAGCCGCGTGATGAAACGGACGAGGTCGACACGACGGACGATAGCGATACATCGAAAGATGAAAAAGACCCTGTTGAGTCACTTATGGATATTCTGACGCGCGATATCAAACTTTCATATAAAACATGCGTTGACTATAAAAAAAGCGAAGATGACAATGCAAAATACGGGTTTGACGATCCTACACTCAAGCTTACAATTCACTATAAAGAGTACGAAAAAGTCGATGCTGAAAGCGGTGTATCCGAAGCGACGATTGTCAAGGATAAGTCCTGTACCCTTATATTCGGTTCGGTTGTAACAGCGACAGAAGAATCGAATACAGAATCGGAAGACAGCAGCTCAGAAAATGACGGCACTGAAAGTGCAGAGAGTACAGAGAGTACGGAGAGTACCGATACCACCGAGAACACGGAGAGCAAAATCTACCTGAAGTTTGAGGGCTCTAACATCAAGTATCAGATCGATTATTCAATCTGTGAAAAGATACTGGCATACTTCACTGAAGCTAATGAATAAATAGAATTAGTTGATAATAACATCACCCTCCCGCAAAAGAAAGCGTCACGGGAGGGTGTTTTTCGTGTTATTACAAATTAATGCTCGTTTCTGCGCAACAATGCAAAAAATGCTTTTTTATTCTATAATAATGCAATTTTTTTGAGTAATATATTGTTTTTGCAGGTTTGTCAAACATATTGGACAGTCAACGATTAAGAAAATGGATAGGAAAAAGGTAGCCGAGAGGGCGCATAGGGATAGAATTTGATCTTCAAAGATAAATAGCAAGCTGTTTTTTGAAGTTCTGAAAAGAGTAGAAGGAATGACAGGAGTAGAAACGCTTCTGATCCTCACGGTGACTTCACTCTACATTGCCGTTATGACGAGGCGTATATAGTTTGATAAGTTTATGCTGAATGCCCATGCTGGCTGCAGTAGCCTCAAAAAGTGTGGGGCGGGTTTTCATAGATTGAGAGAACCTGTTTGTAAATTCAAAGCCATTGTCAGTTTGAACACATTTGATGTCAAATCCGTATTTTTTGAAGAACGCCGCGGCATTCTTCAAAAAACATGCCGCTGAATATGTAGAATTCTCTTCAAAAGCTTCAAGATAACGCAAACGGGAATACTCATCGATTGCCGTGAATTGATAATATCTTTCACCTTTTCTGACGATGCAGGATGAAGGGACGAATTTTACGTCTATTTGTACTCTCTGTCCCGGATACTGCATCTGCTCCATAGGTTTAGGAACATACTTCTTCTTAGGTTTTTCTGCTTGAAAGTATCCAAGCCTCTTCATGACGCGATAAAGGCTTCCTACTGGACGTGTATAACCGTTTTCCTTAAGCCGATACCAGAACTCTATCATACCCAGCTTAGGATTCCTGCGCCGAACATCACGAATAAGCTTGAGTTCTTCCTCAGTGTGAGCTTTTGGATGTCTGTGAGGTCTTCGTGACTTGCATGCCAATGATTCAGTGTTCCATCATAACGATTCAGCCAGAAGTATATATATGACCGTGCTTTGTCATACTTCCGTGACGCCTTAGACACACCATATTTCATCGCATAATTAATTAGGGTTGCCTGTACTTCATGTCTTGTGTTATTATATTCATGCAGGAATAGGCCCTTCCTTTCGGTAAAGTTATGTTGGGTTAACTTAATTCTACCTTATGTACCCTATTCCTGCTACTTTTTATCTCACTGTCCAATATGTATTGTAACCATAAAAATATTTTTGAGTAATATATTGTTTTCTTATTGACGGCTAAATTTTTCAATGCTATAATTAGTTGTTACACAAAAAGCGTGTTAAAGCGCTGTGCTTTCTTCGGCTGAATTTAGGGCTGATGTGCTCCTTTTAGTGCAATTAGGGGCAGGGGTTACATAGCGCTTTAATAATCGGCTATTTTGTGTCTCCCCGCCGCTGTAAAATAAAAATAAAAAAGAACTTTTCATTACAAGCGGTCTTATGTCCATGAGGAGGTATAATAGTACATGGAGAAAATCAAAAACACTTATGAAGTTCTCTTCGTGACGGATATTGCGGAAGGAGAGGAAACAGCAAAAGCCACGGTCGAGAAGTTCAGGTCGCTCATCAGCGAGCATGGTGAAATTGTTGCCATTGATGAGTGGGGCAAATGCAGATTCGCCTACCCTATAAACGACAAAACTGAAGGGTATTACACACTTATATATTTTAGAAGCGACCCTTCCTTTACCGAGGAGCTAACACGTGTGTTCGGCATCACGGAAGGTATTATGCGTTACCTTATCCTGAAAGTCAACGAGAAAAAACAGCAACTTAATGTTTCGTCTCCGAAGGAAGTCATTGATTTTGACGCAGAAGAATCAGATGATGAAATTGATGATGATGAAGATGTCGTGAAAGAAGATAAGGCAGCCGATGGCGAAAACACAGCCGAGGATTCCACCGAAGAATAATAGCACTCCAGCATAACAACATTACAATATTATAATGACCATAAATGAGGGGTTGCGATGGCTAATTTTAATTTTAACAAAGTAATACTTGGGGGACGTCTCACTGCCGATCCTGAGCTTAAGATGACCGGATCGGGGATACCTGTGACATCGTTTACCATCGCCATTAACCGCCATTACCAATCAAAAAGTCAGGAAGGCGGGCAACAGGCAGACTTTATTGACGTAACTGCTTGGAGAGGTAACGCCGAATTTATTACACGTTATTTCAAACGTGGTAGTTCCATCTGCGTCACTGGATCGCTTCAAAAAAGAACGTGGACCGACCAGCAGGGAAACAAGCGTTACTCAACTGAAGTCATAGTCGATGAAGTGTTCTTCGTCGATTCTAAGGGCGGGGGAGGCGGCTCACAGAGCGGCTCCTATACGCCAGACGCTTATGGTGCCCCCACCTATACTGGAGGCTCCGCTACCATGCCTAAATTTGAAGAAATCGAGGGCGATGACGACTTGCCGTTTTGAAGCCAAAGCGCCCTAATTCAATAGCAAAACAGAAAGGATAATAGGTTAATATATATGGAAAACACAGAGAGCGCAATCGTAAATACTGAAAACACACCTGCAGCGCAGCAGCAACCTGCGGCTACGTCAGCCCAAACACCTTCAGCGCAGCAGCAACCTGCAGCTACGTCAGCCCAAACACCTGCAGCGCAGCAGCAACCTGCGGCTACGTCAGCCCAAACACCTGCAGCGCAGCAGCAGCCTGCGCCAGCTCAAACACAGCAACGTCCTACTCGTCAGCCCACTAAAAGAAGAAGAAAAATTTGTGTATTCTGCGCTGACAAGATATCATATGTCGATTATAAGGATATAGCGCGTCTTCGCAGGTTTGTAAGCGAGCGCTCAAAGATTCTTCCCCGCAGAATCACGGGAACATGCGCGAAGCACCAGCGCCAGCTCACGGTTGCTATAAAACGCGCTCGACACATGGCTTTAATCCCCTACATTTCGGACTAATTTAAACAAAAAAGTCCAAAATGTCATAACATAGCTTTTCATTTGCCCGCCACAAGGTGGGCATTATGTTTTTTTAATTTGTAGTCATTGCTTTTTATTCCAGTGCGGTATGAACAACACTAACATAGTATTGGATATTCATTTTATTCTTTTATTCAATTTTTATCTCTTGCAATTACCTATCATCGTGGTAATATAGAACAAACGTTTCTTTTTAGGGAAGGAGAAGGAAGTGAAGCGATATGGCTGATAAATTTGAGCTTATATCAGATTATAAGCCAACCGGAGACCAGCCACAGGCTATTGAAACGCTTACAAACGGCATTCTTGCCGGTGCAAAAGCTCAAACCTTACTTGGCGTCACCGGTTCAGGGAAAACATTCACAATGGCAAACGTTATCGCGAATGTTAACCGCCCTACCCTTGTCCTCGCCCCTAATAAAACTCTTGCCGCCCAACTTTGCCTTGAGTTTCGCGAATTTTTCCCGAAAAATGCAGTCGAATACTTCGT
>LSQX01088923.1_pt1 | contig 12731 bp, 10 predicted proteins | sample 654561 | NCBI WGS metagenome assembly LSQX01 (sample SAMN04489861, study PRJNA283612) | anaerobic digester metagenome | isolation source: 4 biogas reactors fed with cattle manure at either 37C or 55C with and... | place: Denmark: Kongens Lyngby | collected 2014 | reverse complement strand
GCCAATTCCCTGGCCGCAGTCAGGCAGGGGGTTACCCAGGTACAGGGGACGATGAACGGCTACGGCGAACGCTGCGGCAATGCTGATTTATGCGCCATCATACCTAATTTGGAGCTTAAAATGAACCACTACTGTCTTCCCCCGGGCAGGCTGAAGCGGCTGACGGAGACCTCGCGGTACATCAGTGAAGTGGCCAACATGCCCCATGCCAATAACCAGCCCTATGTGGGGCACGGTGCCTTTGCTCATAAAGGCGGCATCCATGTCAGTGCCCTCTTAAAGAACTCCCAGACCTACGAACACACCTTCCCGGAGGCGGTGGGCAATCACCGGAGGGTGCTGGTTTCGGAGCTATCGGGAACCTCAAACCTGCTCTACAAGGCCCGGGAATTTGATCTGGATGTAAACATGTACGATGCTACCAGCCGTCAGATAATTCGTGAGATCAAGGAGCTGGAAAATGAAGGTTTCCAGTTTGAAGGGGCCGAGGCCTCCCTGGAACTGCTGCTGCACAAGGCCTTCGGACAGTTCCGGGAATACTTTCAGTTGGTTAACCTGAAGATCATTGTGGAAAAAAGGGAGGACAACGGCATGGCCGCCGAGGCCATCATTAAAGTAAAGGTTGACGAAGAGGTGGTTCACACTGCTGCCGAAGGCGACGGGCCGGTTAATGCCCTGGACAACGCCCTGCGTAAAGCCCTGGTCGACTTTTTCCCCACCGTGGAGCAGATGCAGCTCAGTGACTACAAGGTGCGGGTATTGGATGGGACCGCCGGAACATCGGCCACCGTACGGGTATTGATTGAATCAACCAACGGAGTGGAGAAGTGGAGTACGGTAGGGGTTTCTGAGAACATTATCGAAGCCAGTTGGCAGGCCATGGTTGACAGTATAAATTACCTGTTATTGAAAGAAAGCAAGAAACCGGAATCCGGCTGCTGAGGGGGCGGTCGGCGACACGGAGTGGCCGGCCGCACTTGAGACTGCCTGATCCAACTGGGTCAACAATTGAATTCCATTGCTGATAACGCTGCCCGCATATTGTAAACAGCGTTATTATTTTTGAATATCTTAGATCAGGGTGTTGGAAAGCTCTTGAACCTGAAAAGTTATTCATATTGCTTGTCATTAAAAAGAGGAAGGGGAAGGGATTGAAAGAATAGAATTATTATGAATATTCAGCAGATGCTTAATGCCGAAAGTCCGCAGATCATGTAAGAAAGGAGGGCTTGAATGTTTAAGAGCAAGGTCAATCACCGGGCTTTGCTGGACAGCATCGGGATGCCCGTGCTATCGCTCAGCAAGGACTGGAGGATCAGTTACGTTAACGAAGCTTACGCCGAAATGTATGACTGTACAGTGGCGGAATTGGAAGGGCGAAAACTGCTGGACCTGTTCCCCGAAACGGTAGGTACACCTTCCTACCTGGCCTACATGCAGGTTATTGAGACCAGACAGGCCAAAGCAGTTCAGATTGAATACCAGGGCCGCAAGTATCGCGAAACTATTTGTCCGGCACCCAATGGTCTGATATCCATAATCCATGAGATACCTGGAGAAAAACCGAGTCTAAACATATCCGATGCCGAATACCGTGCGATTTTTGATGAAGTGAATGATGCCCTGTTTATATACGATGTTCGCAGCGCTACTATCCTCGATGCCAATCAAAGAGCCTGTCAGATGTTTGGTTATAGTCTGGAGGAATTCAGGCAGTTGGGGGTGGCGGATCTCAGTGCGGATGAGCCCCCAATGACCAGAGATGTAATCACCCAGTGGATAAAGAAGGTAGCTTCTAACAGCCCCCAGACACAGGTAGTGGAATGGCTGGTTAAAGATCGTTCGGGGCGCGCGTTCTGGGCGGAAGTCAAGTGCAAAAGCACCTATGTTCAGAACCGGGAATACTTCCTGGCTATAATCCGGGATATCACTGATATCAAGGAAACCCGGCGCAAACTCAAGGACAGCATGGATCGCTATATCGAACTGTTTGAAAACTCCAGCGATCTTATCTACGTCCACGATCTGGAGGGCAACTATCTCCGGGTAAATAAAATGGTGGAGAAAGCTACCGGTTACTGGCACGAAGAACTGCTGAACATGAACGTCAATCAGCTGATTGCCGAGGAGTGCCGACCACAGCACGAAAGGTACCTGGCTTTCGGAAGACGTATGGCCCAGCAGAAAAAGGGTAAACATAAACCCCTGACCTACGAAACCGAGATAATTACCAAACATGGCGCCCGCGTATATCTGGAGGTAAGTGCATGGCTTATTTACAAGGAACATGAAGCCGTAGCCATTCAGGGTATTGCCCGGGACATCACTGCGCGCAAGATAGAGGAAATAGCCCTCAAGGAATCAAACCAGTTCATGGTTGATTTTGTTGAATACCTGCCGGATGCGGTCATGGCTATTGACCTGGAGGGAAAGGTTACGGTATGGAACCATGCCATGCAGGATCTTACCGGGGTTCCGGCCGAGAAAATGCTGGGGCGGGGCAATTATGAATACGCAGTGCCTCTATACGGCAAAAAAAGGCCGATCCTTATAGACCTGGTACTCCGTCCTGAGAATATTGAGCGGGATTATGCCGAGATAAAACAGGAACACTATGTTTTAACCGACGTGGTAGACGTACCGGCGCTGAAGGGGGGAAGGCGTAAACTGTGGGCTAGGGCGGTTCCCCTGTACGACAGAGAGGGTAACCTGATCGGTGCCATTGAGGCCTTGAGAGATATGACCGAACATCAGAGAATTATGGAGGCCAAAACCCGGTCATGACTGCAGTCGCAACCGCTGACGGTGCAACAACTGGTGCGGGAGCGGGATGATGGGTTATTATACCTGAACCATATACATGTTCGCCGGCCGGTGAGTGAATCACCGGTGACGAGCCGCAAGATAACCTGCTTAATACTGTGTAACAGTCTGACAGCCCTGCTGAAAAAGGCGGGGTTCGTTTTTCTCCGGGGAGCTCGGCAGCGATCCGATATTCCCGGGTTATTTCGATATGAAGGAGGAACAAACATGAAGGTTGAGCGGAGACCGACTGCCAGTTTATACCCGGTGCCCGTGGTCCTGGTAACCAGCGCTGATCAGGATGGAAAACCGAATATCATCACCATCGCCTGGGCAGGTGTGGTCTGTTCCCAGCCACCGATGGTCGGGATTGCTATTCGGCCCAGCCGCTATTCACACCAATTGATCAGCCGTTCACAGGAACTGGTGGTCAATATCCCTTCTGCAGATCATCTGAGCCGGGTCGACTATTGTGGAATGGTTTCAGGACGCGATGTGGATAAGTTCCAGGCCACCGGATTTACACCTCTGCCGGCTTCCCGGGTCAGACCACCGCTGATCAAGGAATGTCCGGTAAATCTGGAATGTGTGGTTCGACATATTCTGCCCCTGGGAAGTCACGACCTCTTTGTGGCTGAGATTGTGGCCGACCATGCGGATGAGGAGGTGCTTGATGGGAGCGGCCGGGTTGATCCCAAGCGGGCCAAGCCTTTGGCCTACAACAGTCAGCAGAGATACTGGAGTATTGACATGGAGATTGGCACTTACGGGATTTCCAGGAAAAACAGAGCGCTTTAGCGGCGCGGCTTACGGACGGTTCTCAGGAGCGGACGGGGAGGGCGGATTCTCCGTCCCCCATCCGTTACCGCGAAGATTTTACGAGCATTCTCGTTGACGTGTTCCTGCCTGCAGGTCGGCTGCGAACATCATCACTCCACTCCGGTCCTTTCACCGCCGTTAGGGTCTGGATAGGCGGCATTTTGTGCTATCATAGTTATCTCTAGTATAATATAGGGGTAAAATTTTTGGAGGAACAAGCAGTGAATCTGGAAGTACTGGCAGCCCTGGCTTCTGATCCGATCAGGCTCCTTGTCAATCTCGGCGATATAATCATTGTATCTTATGTCTGCTACCGTCTGCTGCTGCTTATCCGGGGAACCCGGGCCGAGCAGCTCTTGAAGGGCCTTATTATACTCTTGGGCTTTTCCGCGGTATCACGCTGGATGGGATTCAGTGCCGTGAATTGGCTGATCAACAAGGTATGGACTGGAATATTTATTGCCCTGCCGGTGGTGTTCCAGCCTGAACTGCGCCGGGCCCTGGAGCAGTTGGGAAGGGGCAGCTTTTTCTCCCACCGTATGATGGACAGGACTCCCGATATTGAGCGCCACGTGGAAGAAGTCATCACCGCAGTAGAGGAGCTGTCCCGTTTCCGGATCGGCGCCCTGATTGTCTGGAGGCGCGAGACTGGTATTGACGACTATTCCGAAATCGGGATTGATGTTGATGCGGCCATCTCATCCGAGCTGTTAATAAACATCTTTACCCCCAACACCCCGCTGCACGATGGCGCAGTAATAATAAGCCAGGGGCGGATTCGCCGGGCCGGGGCTTTTCTGCCGCTCAGCGACAACCCCAATCTGGAAAAAAACCTGGGAACCAGGCACCGGGCAGCAGTGGGGATATCGGAGGTAAGTGATGCCCTGGCGATTGTGGTTTCGGAAGAGACGGGAGGCCTGGCTTTGGCCCGGGAGGGAACACTGACCAGGGGGCTTGACAGCCGGGCGCTCAAAGCAATCCTGCTCCAGGAACTGCGGGATCAATACTCCCGTAAACAGATCATATGGCGGAAACGGGAGGATAAGCATGAATAAAACGAGCACCTGGCATCTAAAAGTAGTTTCGGTGATAATGGCCGTGCTCTTGTGGCTTTTTATCACCAATGAGAATGTAATTATCAAGCAGCAGGATGTCGCCGGGGTTAGCTTGAAATGCATTAATCTAAGTCCCGGTCTGTCGGCTTCTTATCCCGAGGAGGTCAGTGTCAGTATTGTAGGCACTCCGCGCAGCGCCCGGGAAATCAGCGCTTATATAGACTTGAAGGATAAGGAACCCGGGGTGTATACGGTACCAGTACGGGTGGAACAGATGCCCGGTACCCGGGTCTCTTCAGTCACACCGGCCGAGGTCAGGGTGGAGATTACTGAGAGCGGGGAGTATATCTTCCCGGTATCCTACCGGGTGAGAGAGGAGCCCCCGGCCGGCTACCGGGTGGCTGGAATCGATGTAACCCCGGAGAAATGTGTGGTACGAGGGGACTTGGAAAAAATAAATCGAGTAGATTCGCTGGTTATTCATCTGGATCTGGGTTCGTTGCGGGATACAGCGGCACTTGCTACCCAGGTGACCGCACTGGATGGATTTGGAAAGCCGGTTACCGGGGTGGAAATCATGCCCGGTGAGGTACAGGCTTATGTAGTCATAGAAAAGGTAAGCAGCTATACCGTGGTGGCGGTTAGTCCTTCCCTGACCGGGAAATCGCCGGAAGGATTTGTTGTCGGGGAAACGGCCACCGTTCCCTCAAAGGTGACCCTGATCGGTTCTGAACAGGACCTGGCCGGGATTGAATCCGTGAAAACAAAACCGGTAGATATCTCCGGGAGAAACCAGAGCTTTAGACAGGAGGTTGAGTTGGCCGCGATACCGGGGATTGAGATCTTTCCCCAGCAGGTAACGGTCATGGTGGATATATCTGCCGCTGAACAGCAGGAAGAGCCTGTTCAGTAATAGATTTGGTGTAACCAAATCGACCGGAGTTTATTAGAATATAATAGTTACTGCCTGCAGAAGGATACAAGCAATAATTACTGCATGGTTAAAGGGGAGGAAGAAAACAGTGGGTAATCTATTTGGAACTGATGGCGCCAGGGGAATAGCCAACCAGGAGCTGACACCGGAGCTTGCTTTCAAGCTGGGTCGTGCGGGGAGCTTTGTGCTTTCCCACAAGGTAGCACGTCCCCGCATCCTGGTAGGCCGGGATACCCGGATTTCCGGGGATATGCTGGAATCAGCCCTGGTGGCGGGGATCTGTTCAGTAGGGGCCGATGTCCTTAAGGCCGGGGTTATACCTACTCCAGGCGTAGCCTACCTGACCCAAAAATACCAGGCTTCCTGCGGAGTGGTTATTTCGGCTTCCCATAACCCGATGGAGTACAACGGCATCAAGTTTTTTGGTCCCGAGGGCTACAAGCTGCCGGATGAGGTGGAAGATGAGATCGAAAGACTGGTTTTTAACCAGGATGAGATCCGGGTACGCCCGGAGGGCGGTGATATTGGCAGGGTCTACGAACTGGATAAAGCGTCGCAGAACTATATAAATTTCTTAATGAGATGTTATCGCGGTACCAGGGACCTGAAGGGGCTCAAAGTCGTGGTTGACTGTGCCAACGGCGCCGCTTATGAAGTGGCACCGCAGATGTGGGAAGAGATGGGGACCAAGGTGATACCGATTCACAACCAGCCCAGCGGCCTCAATATCAATGAACGCTGCGGCTCAACCTACCCGGGAGCGTTGAGAAGAGCAGTGCTGGAACACCACGCCGATCTGGGGGTCGCCTATGACGGTGATGCCGATCGGGTAGTGGCAGTCGACGAGCGCGGCAACATCATTGACGGCGATCATATTATGGTAATCTGCGGCCTGCACCTGCAGCGCTCATCGCTGCTTAATCCCCCCAAGGTTGTGACTACGGTGATGAGCAATATTGGGCTCGATATTGCCTTCCGGCGGGAGAAGGTGGAGGTATTGAGCTGTCAGGTTGGGGACCGCTACGTACTGGAGAGGATGCAGGAGAGCGGTGCCCGGCTGGGAGGGGAGCAGTCCGGACATATAATATTTCTTGATTATGCTACTACCGGTGACGGACTCCTGTCTTCCCTTAAATTGGCTGAGGTCATGCGGGAGACCGGCCTGCCGCTTTCGGAGCTGGCTCGTGAGATGGAGCAGTATCCCCAGATGCTGATAAACCTTGACATTAAGGATAAGGATTCTATTCTTAATAGTATGGAAGTTCAGGATGCCATCCGCCAGGCTGAAGAAAGGCTTGGCGAGTGGGGCAAGGTTCTGGTGAGGCCCTCAGGGACCGAACCGAAAATAAGGATCATGGCCCAGGGTCCTGATGAGTTCCTACTGCAGGAGGTGGTGGATAAGATAAAAACAGCCGTGCTGAAGGTCAAGTGAAGGGAGGAGATAGCGGTTAATAATTAAATATGGTTAAAACTCCGGCTGTTGAGAGAGCCGTAAAGTATGCAAGCGCCTGAACCCGCACCAACCAGGTGATAATACCGGTGTGGGTTGACGAGGTAGGGGTTAATCGAAATGTTCGGCGGATGCCCCTCGGTGTACCACCATCGTTAGCCGGTCTACAAAACCCTCCAGTAATGGGGGAACAAAAAGGCCGGTCTGTGGTTTTTGATGCAAGGAGGTCGCGAGAAATTGTGTGGAATAATTGGTTATGCAGGCTACCGGGATGCCATCCCGGAGATTATAGAAGGATTGAAGAAACTGGAGTATCGCGGATGTGACTCAGCCGGAGTGGCGGTTATAACCGATGACGGTCTCTGGATAGAGAAACGCGAGGGCCGTCTGTCCCGGTTGGAGGATTATCTCAACGGAAAACCTCAGGCTACCATCGGCGTGGGCCATACCCGCTGGGCCACCCACGGTATCCCCAGCGATGTCAATGCCCACCCGCATGTCGATTGCCAGGGGAATTTTGCGGTGGTTCATAACGGGATCATAGAGAACTTTAGCCCTTTGCGGCGCTGGCTGGAGCAAAAAGGACACGTATTTCAATCGCAAACCGATACCGAGGTACTGTCCCATCTGATTGAAGACTGCTACCAGGGCGACCTGGTGGAAGCGGTTCGGAATGCTGTTGCCCACCTTAAAGGTTCTTATGCCATAGCAGTGGTAAGCCCGAAAGAACCGGATAAGATTGTGGCCGTCCGCAAGGACAGCACGATGATGGTAGGAATTGGAGAACGGGAGTTCTTTCTGGCTTCCGATATACCGGCCGTTCTGGCCCGAACCAACCGGTTCTACGTCCTGGAAGATGGAGAAATGGCGGTCCTTACCCCGACCGGGGTCCGGCTCAGCAGCGTTGTTGATGGGAATGAGATTCACAAGGATGTATTTACGGTGGACTGGGATCCCATACAGGCGGAGAAAAACGGGTATCCTCATTTTATGCTCAAGGAGATCCATGAACAGCCCCGGGCTCTGCGGGACACCATGCGGGGAAGGATTGCTGATGGCAGGATTGAGTTTCCCGATGTCCAACTGGATTTGTTCCTGCAGGATGTCCAGAAGGTATTCATCGTGGGCTGCGGTACCGCATACCATGCCGGAATGGTGGGCAGGTATTTGATTGAAAAGCTGGCGCGGGTACCGGTAGAGGTGGACATTGCCTCCGAATTCCGTTACCGGGAGGTACTCTGGCCGGAAAAATCCATTTTGATTGTGGTCAGCCAATCCGGGGAAACCGCCGACACCTTGGCAGTGCTGAGGGAAGCTAAAAGACGCGGAGTCAAAATCCTGGCCGTGACCAATGTGGTGGGCAGCTCAGTGGCCCGGGAAGCCGATGCTGTCTTGTACACCTGGGCGGGACCGGAGATTTCCGTGGCTTCTACCAAGGCCTACTCCACCCAGGTGCTGTTGATGTATATGATCGCCATATTCATGGCTGAACAGAGGGGGACCCTCCCGCCAGAGGTCATAACAGGAATGGTTAAAGAGCTTGCCGCCCTCCCGGATAAGATCCTGCAGGTCCTGGAGTGCTCGGCAGGAGTGGAAGCCATCACCGGTAAGTACCACCAGGCTTCCAGTGCCTTTTTCCTGGGCAGAGGTCTGGACCACATGATAGCGCTGGAAGGAGCCCTGAAGCTCAAGGAGATCTCCTATATCCACGCCGAGGCCTATGCGGCCGGAGAGCTTAAACACGGTACCCTGGCCTTGATTGAGGAAGGCGTTCCTGTGATCTCACTGATCACCCAGGATGACCTGCAGGACAAGATGATGTCAAATATCAAAGAAGTCAAGGCCCGTAAAGGAACTATAATAGGAATAACCAAAGAGGGGATGGCCAAAATTATCGAGGAATGCGACGAAGTTGTCACCATTCCCAATGCTGATCAGTTGTTCACCCCCTTGCTTTCGGTTATACCCCTGCAGCTCCTGGCCTACCACATGGCCGTCGCCCGCGGCTGCGACGTCGACAACCCGCGGAACCTGGCCAAGTCGGTGACGGTGGAGTAGGTAGTCTCCGCTGAAACGTAATAGTAGATAAGAATAATGACTTCAAAAAAGAGAACAGAGTCTCAAATCAACCGGTCACTTTCCACGAGGTGACCGGTTTCTTAATCTATTCAATATGTAACGCGAGAAGTGCTTCTGGAGAAAGTGTCATAAAGTAAGAATGCTCAACAGGTAAACTACCACCCATGACTATATTAGAATGCATTATGGCAGAAAAAATATTCAAACAGATAAAAGGTAATACAATTATTTATAGAGAAGTAATAAGGCTAATCTCCGCGAAAGGACGACGAAATATGGGCTTAATGAATAACCATAATCCACTTCATGAATCCTATTTGTGTGGTGAACAGAATTGCATTCCATATGCTACACCTTCGTCTATCGCTAACAACAATGATATTCTTATTAGAATAAGGAAGTCAGTTATGAATAAAGAGCCAGTTCAGGGATTGACTCACACTTTTTATAGATACCCTGCACGGTTCTCGCCCATATTTGCTAATGCCATGATTCAGGCTTTTACGAAGCCTGGTGACCTTGTTATCGATCCCTTTATGGGAGGTGGAACAACTCTTGTTGAGTCAGCTGCTATGGGTAGGTCCGCAATTGGAACCGATATTAATTCGTTAGCCGTTTTTATCGCAAAGGTTAAAACCACTCCACTTACAAACGACGAGATCCAGTCTATAAAGGATTGGACTAAAGCTGTACCAGATAAGTTAAATCTACACAGGCCGCCGATACGAGCCACAGAATGGATAGAGCGGGGTTATCAAAAAAACATCACGGGACGGCGTTTATGGCCAATTCGAAAGACCTTAGAATTTGTACTTTATGAAATAGATAACTTAACATCCCAGAATGCGAGGGACTTTATAAAATGCGCATTACTTAGAACAGCACAGTGGGCGCTTGATTGCCGAAGTATAATTCCATCTGCGAAAGAATTCAGGTATCAGTTTTTCGTATTCATAAAAGAAATGTTAGACGGTATAATTGCGTATTCAACAGCTGTTGAATCTCAATATCAACGTAACAAAGTAACTCCCAAAGTTCACTGTTTACAACAATCGGTTCACGATCTGAAAAACACAGTTGAAATTAAACAGTATGATGCTCCAGCTTTAATTTTGACTTCCCCTCCATATCCAGGGGTCCATGTATTGTATAATCGCTGGCAAATCCAGGGGCGAAAAGAAACACCGGCTCCTTATTGGATAATCGGTAGTGCTGATTCAAAGTCTGAGAGTTACTATAGTCTTGGAAGCCGAAAGCAACCCGGTTTAGAAAGATACTACGAAGAACTACTGTCAGCTTTTAAGTCCTTGGCTGCGGTTTCAAGCTCAAGTACCATATTAGTTCAGATGGTGGCTTTTTCAAACCCCGATTGGCAAATGGAAAAATATTTGGCATGCCTTAATGAAGCCGGCTTTGAAGAAATCTTTTTTCCATACATGGCCATCTCTTCCGACAACCGCCTTTGGCGGGTTATTCCGAATCGCAAATGGTATGCGGTCCAGCATGCTAGCATTAGTTCAAATCAAGAAGTTGTATTATTTCATCGGTTGGCGCGTTAATGATTTTAACTACTCTATATTTAATTCACCCAATGTTTCTATCATCGGAATTAAAAGGGGAGCAAGTGCTTGGCTCATTTCTTCAACTTGTGTTTCGATTGTGTGTTCAGATGTTTCTGTGTCATCATGGTCATCGCTGGTTGTTGCAGCTATTTCCGCGTTTGCTTTCTGCTTTTGCAGGTTATTTTGAATTAAAGCTAATCCAAAAAGAACCATTCCATATTTAAAGCGAGCCTTAGTGATTTGCTCATCTCGCTTTTTGTTTTTTAGTTCTGTTTTTAGGTATATATTATCCATATTTATTTTAAAGTCATAAATTGGTTCGGCTTCATTATTGTCTATTACTCCAGCATTGGTTATCCTAAGGACGGTCCATCTTGTAAATGGTGGGGATTGGTCTTCCCATTTATCCTCGAAGACCTCGATAATATTTGGTAATGTGATTCCTCCCGGTATTTCTCTATTATTTCCTTCTTTTTCCCCTGGAGTATTACTTTTTGTTGAGCGATTCGAGTTAGGAGTTGCTGGAGCTTTAACTTTCACTGAGAACTCGTTAATAAAAGGCTGCAACTGTGTTGGGTCATTTACAATTGCCCGATAGTGAAGAATTTCGCCAACAGAGATTTTTTCTGGGAGATGAAAACTGATTGTAGCAATACCATTGAATAAATTCAACAAGGGATCAATCCTGCGCCATTCCTCACCCTTCTTAATCTCTAATGTAAATTCACCTCGATCAGTATCGCGACTAAAATAATCGTTAACGGCATCAGTTTCAAAAATGACTCTGCAACGCATATTAATGTGGCATTCTCTTTGATGTGGTTTACCCGGCGCTTTACCTTTGACATGGAAGTATGTTGGATATCGTTTCCCAAGGAAGGTTTTTTCACCTGCTATCACCTTTTTGGGCTTAAAAGGATTAGTTAGCCTATTGCCGGTTATAAATAATGATGATAGCACTGGTGACTTCCTTAATATTTCGTTCAATATTTCTTCAAGTGGTTTCGAATCATCAAGTTTTTCCGCAAGCTCCTCTTGCCTGCGTTTATCCTTAAGAGAACGAAGCCCCTCGTGTGATTTCAAAAGTTCTTGAAGTTCGGCCTCTATTGCTTTACGTAGAGGCCCATTGCTTAAGCGATCCCTGCTATTCATAAAAAGATCTTCCCGGGCACGTCCGGAAAACTTGCTACAATCGAGCACAACCAGTATAGAATCTGCCAGGTAACCCAACCCAAGTGCAGTTCGTTTAAAGAAATCATTGGTTAGATGACCATGGGTTTGACCGTTAATAGTAAAAATGATTCCCTCGGATTTTTTGTATGTATCGCTCTTCCCTTTTTTAAAAACGAATATTGTTGCAGTAATCTGTTGTCCGTCGACTGATAATTGCGATGACGATGGAAAACCTGGTTCGATATTATCGCCTTTATTATCTGATAAACGAACCATAAGACCATTCACAGTAATATCCGCACCACCTGGATAAGTTCTGCATTCATGTAAACGTACTGGCAATGCCAGTTCCGGCAAGAGCAAGTCGACAGGAGCTAATAGTCCGTCTTTCCTTAGAATATGTGATTTGTGTGCAGTGGCGTATTCGTAAAGCTTTATAAGCGTTCCCCATTCTGACTCCCTTGCGTAAGGTTTATTACGCTCGGGGAAAATAGGCATGCTGTCAGCAGAAAAATGGAGTACATCGCCAGACACATGATCACCTTTCGCATCGATGGTGTTACTGCTAACCCATACTGTCCAGCAATAGACGGCGTTAATCGACCAAAAGGTGACGGATATAGTGTCCAACAAACGTTGCCCCTTAGGGGCCAGGGAGAACTAAACCAGCTCTCCCTGGATGACCAACTTGACCATGTGATCGTCAATAATTCTCCGCTTGTTCTGCGCACCATAAAGCAGGCAGTGAGTACAGACCTTGTTTACCATCCTTGCCGCTCCGCCGGAGAACTTGAAAATCTCATCAATAGCGTTCTCGGAGAAGATATCATGGTCGGCACCTGCGTATTCCAGGTGTC
>LSQX01333908.1_pt1 | contig 12732 bp, 12 predicted proteins | sample 654561 | NCBI WGS metagenome assembly LSQX01 (sample SAMN04489861, study PRJNA283612) | anaerobic digester metagenome | isolation source: 4 biogas reactors fed with cattle manure at either 37C or 55C with and... | place: Denmark: Kongens Lyngby | collected 2014 | reverse complement strand
AAATTCGGAACATTAGCGATATTTATTTACCCTCTACTCGATCCCTTCGTGACTCAATACATTACAGACTCTGCATTTGCCGTTTATGTAGGCTCTTCAGTTCACGAAGTAGCCCAGGTTGTAGCCATCGGCAAGGTTTTAGGGACGGATGTTGCAGACACAGCTATTTTGGCCAAAATGGTGCGCGTGATTATGTTGGCACCCTTTTTATTTGTGATTTCTTTTGTGTTTTATAGTCAAGGAAGTAAAGACGGAGCAAGTGAGGCATCGAAACGTATTGTCCTACCGTGGTTTGCGGTTTGGTTTTTGTTAATGATTGTGCTCAATTCGGTTTTACCACTACCTCAAGAGTTAATCGCTAACATTTTATTAGTAGATAATATTTTATTAATGATGGCGATGGCGGGTTTAGGACTAAGCACCCAGCTTTCAACCTTTAAAGCCGCAGGACCACGTCCCTTTGCCTTAGGCCTAGTCGTATTTATCTGGCTTATCGTGGTTGGAATGGCATTACAGCTGATATTTGCATAAAAGCCTTGGGGTAAAAAGTTTTTAGCTAAGACGTACTCGGCCACGCTCAACAGCAATATGCCATCGATTATGCTTTAAACTTAGGCCCCTATCAAATCCCAGTTGATGCACTTCACGCAATTGGCGCAACCAATCATTAATACGACGCTCTGTAGGCATCGGTATATTGTGCATCGCTAACCAATAACGTAAGACATTAGCTTGCCTACGCTCTGATAATTCACGCCACGAAGCTAGGCAAAAATCCTTGCCTCCATCTCGTAAATCAAGTTGCTGCAAATCACTTTCTGCCACCTCATCTAAAAGACTCTGCGCATCTAGCATCATACGAGCGTGACGACTGAGCGTTTGTTTCCACTGGGGCCATGCTTTATCAAGGCCAGGTATTAATAAGCGCCGCACCGCCGCTCTTTTGTAGCGAATATCTAAATTACTGGGATCGCGGATCATTTCAAAGCCACTAAGCTCAGTAAATTTTTCAGCGGCAGTAGTGATGATTTTTCTATCTATTGCTAACCATGGACGATGGTATGTCACCGCACCATAGAAATGCTCATCTAACATGCCACCCATGCCCTTAACACCTGCTCCGCGCAATAATCGTAACAATAAAGTTTCAGCCTGATCATTGAGGTGATGCGCTAAGATAAAATGTGCAATTCCTTGTTGTTGACAATAATCACTATAGGCTTGATAACGAGCCACGCGAGCCGCTGCTTCTTCGCCTAAACCGCTTTGCTGCTCCACCTTGACAGGTAAAACTTGGCATTCAAAACCAAGGTAATTTGCTAATGCCTGACAATGTGTTGCCCAAGCATCAGCGTCATCCATTAAGCCGTGATGAATATGAACAATATGCAAGTTGATATTTAGTTGTCGAACTAAAGGCGCTAAGGTGGCCAGTAGCATCGACGAGTCAGCGCCACCACTTAAACCAATGGCGAGCTTCGAGTTGAATGAGTTTTGCTCAGAAGACTGCTGTAGAGAAGTTAGTAAAGCGACCAGCGGTTTAGTTAAAACAGCGGTCGCTTTGCTTTCATAAAATGGCGCTAATTGAGGGTAGTAAGTACTGCTAAGCTCCTTAAGCTTTTTCGACAAAACTACCATAATTCATTAAACGCTCGAGACGTCGATTAACTAAGGTCTGTGAATCTAAACCAGCAACTGAACGCAATGACTCAGATAAAGCGCGACGTAAATTTCTGTACATCAATTTAGAATCACGATGTGCACCACCAACTGGCTCCTCAATAACCTTGTCAATGAGACCTAATTGCTCTAATTTAGGTGCCGTAATAGCTAAGGCCTCAGCCGCAACGGATGCCTTATCAGCACTACGCCATAAAATAGAGGCACAGCCCTCGGGTGAAATTACCGCGTAAGTAGCGTATTGCAACATCTGCACCACATCACCAACGGCAATCGCTAAAGCCCCACCAGAACCACCTTCACCAATAATAGTAGCGATTAAAGGTACTTTAAGCTCAGCCATAGTGTATAAGTTTTTACCAATCGCCTCAGATTGACCACGCTCTTCGGCGCCAATACCAGGATAAGCACCCGGGGTATCAATAAAGGTAAAAATGGGTAAACCGAATTTTTCGGCCAAACGCATAAAACGTAAAGCCTTGCGGTAGCCCTCAGGTCTTGGCATACCGAAATTACGACGTGCGCGCTCTTTGGTGTCACGACCTTTTTGGTGACCCATAACCACACAAGGCTCACCATTAAAACGCGCTAAACCACCAACAATTGAATGGTCATCAGCATACATGCGATCACCATGCAACTCGTGGAAATCAGTAAAAAGCGCCTCAATATAATCTAAGGTATACGGACGCTGTGGATGACGCGCAACTAAAGCGGTTTGCCACGGGGTTAATTTCTTATAAATTGACGCAGTTAAATCATCACTTTTTTGCTGCAGTTTGGCGATCTCCTCGGAGATATCAACAACCGAGTCGCCTGACATATAGCGTAACTGATCAATTTTTTGCTCCAATTCCTCAATTGGCTTTTCAAATTCTAGATAGGTGTTTTTCATCTTTTTGCTCTAATACCTTTGTACTCAGTTGAGTAATATACCTACTATGCTACGCCACCGTCAACAAGACTACGCCACATATACCAAGTAGCTACAGTCTGCCAAGGTTTCCAATTATCTGCAAGCTCACGAACCTCAAAACGGGACACAGGCTCACCACTAAAATAATGCTTAGATACGGCCTTAAGCAGCCTAGCGTCTTCTAGGGGTAATACATTGGGGCGATGTAAATTAAAAATCAAAAACATCTGCGCAGTCCATGGACCAATGCCACGAATTTGACACAGATCGTTAATCACCTCTTGATCAGACATTTTAGACCATTTTGTAGGATTAACGGTTTTTGCTTCAAAGTGTTTTGCAAGATCAATTAAATTTGTTGCCTTACGTCTAGCAATACCGATCTTCATTAACTGAGCAACATTGCGCGAAGATATACATTGAATGGTGGGGCCTTGTCCACAAAGCTCCACTAAACTACGCCATGTTTCATTAGCACGCTCTTCTGAAGACTGCACTGATATCAATGACCTTGCCAAGGTGGTAAAGGCTCCTTGATTGCTAGCTTGGAAATACTCTTCTTCATAATGGCTTATCACTTTATTGAGAATACGGTCGTTATTTTTTAAATGCTCGACTGCATCATCCCAATAAGCTAATTTTTTTGTGGCTCTTGGCATATTACACCCTACGCCATTGGGTTAAGCCACCTGGTTTATCCTCTAACTCAATGCCAGCCTCTTTTAACTGGTCACGGATTTGATCTGCTAAGGCAAAATCCCTAGCGGATTTAGCCTCTGTACGTTGTTGAATTAAGTCCTCAATCGCCTCTTCGCTAAGGGCTTCTGCACTATCTTGGGTCCCACCTAAGCGTGTATAACGCGAATAAGAGCGCAAATACTCAGCGGGGTCTTGCTGCAAAATACCTAATACACCTGCTAAAGCACGCATTTGTGACGCTAAGGCACGATCTTTTTCACGATTAGCTTGGTTTAACATATCAAATAAAACAGCAATAGCTACAGGCGTATTAAAGTCGTCATTCATCGCCGCTTTAAAGGCTTTAGCATGCTCGCTATCCCAGTCGACCTCAACCGCATCAAAACCAATGTTGTTTAGACCCTGATAGAAACGGTCTAAAGCCACCTGCGCATCATTTAAATTATCAGGGGCAAAGTTTTGCTGGCTACGGTAGTGATTACGTACGATAAAGAAGCGTAACATCTCGGCCTCACGTACATTGTACGGATAGTCAGCCACATCAGGATTAACATTATCCTTAGCGATCACTTGGCGAATAGTCATAAAGTTGCCGAGTGATTTAGACATTTTGTCATCGTCGACCATTAGCGGGCCACAATGCATCCATAGATTGGCTAAAGAGCCACCATATGCGCCCTCAGACTGGGCAATTTCATTTTCATGGTGAGGGAATTTCAAATCTGGACCACCCCCATGAATATCTAAAGGCAAACCCAATAAATCACGGCTCATGGCAGAACACTCGATGTGCCAGCCAGGACGACCTACACCATAAGGCGAATCCCACTTAGTGTCCTCAGGATCTTCGGCCTTGGCCGCTTTCCATAAGACAAAGTCGAGGGGATCCTCTTTGGCATCGGATACAGCCACACGCACACCTGCGCGCATTTCATCAGGGGTACGACCTGATAACTTACCGTAATCAGGGAAACGGCGAACACGGAAATTCACATCACCATCGGCACCTTGATAGGCTAGACCCTTTTCCTCAAGTGCTTGAATAATTTCGACCATGCCTTGGACATGACGCGTAGCGCGTGGCTCATGATCAGGTGATTGCACACCTAGGGCACGCTCATCGGCATGCATGGCCTCGGTGAAAAAACTTGTAACTTGGTGTAAGCGTTGTTGAGTAGCCACCGCACGACGAATAATCTTATCGTCAATATCAGTGACGTTACGTACATAAGTAACCTCATAACCTTGGCTGCGCAACCAACGCTGCACCACATCAAAGCTGACCAACATGCGCGCATGCCCCAAATGACAGAAGTCATAAACAGTCATGCCGCAAACATACATACGGATTTTATTAGGTTCAACAGGCTTTAATTCATCTTTGCGACGTGTCAAAGAGTTATATATCAACATAGGTTATGAGAAATAAAGATACAATAGAAGATTAATTAAGATCGTTAAGTATAGCAATCTAGCGCCTTTTCTGTTGAGTATTGCCCCGATGAATAAGAGAAAGATTTCATTTAATTTGGCTTTTGCCTTGGCTTTAAGCTGTGCTAGCACAGCTACTTTAGCCCAATATATTCCCCTTACTGATTTACCCGATGTGCCACTTCCAATTGATGAAACTGGCCGCATAATCCTCTCCGATCCTCAGGGTGAAGTTGATCCCCTAAGCGATCCGCTTAATTTAAACGTGATCGACAATGTTGATATCTATCAGCTCGAAGAGACGCAGCGCCTTACTCCCTATGGTCAGACCATTGCAACACCACACAAGGGCATTGAAGCTATCCCTGCACGCCGCATCGATAGCTCTACTAGCACCTCAACTGTTGATGATGAGCTTGAGCGCGAAGGCGGTTGGCGTGGTTTAGCTAAGGTTTTAAAAGCTCTAGAGCCATCGGTCGACACCAGTCTTCCCGAAACTCGCACTCAATTAAGCAATCGTATTAATAGTTTAATTAATTCGGGGCAATATCAAACCGCCTTAAATGAAATTCACAAGGTATTTACTAGTAGTGGCTATATTGAAAGCCCTGGCGAGGACGTGCAACTACGTTTTTTAGAGGCTCGCGCCTATGCGGCTTCTGGCCAAAGTCAACAGGCATTAAGCAGCTATAAAAATCTTAGTAGTAAATACCCCGAATTACCCGAACCTTATAACAACCTTGCAGCAATGCAAATGCAGTTAGGCTTATTAGATGAAGCTTATGAGTCCTTAACTATGGCGACCACCCTTAGACCTAATTACGGTATAGCTCAACGCAACCTGGGTGTGGTACATTTACTCAAAGCCGAACAAAGCTTCGATAAAGCCGCCAAACAACGAGTTCGTGGTGCACAACAAGCAGCCGAAGCAGTTCGTCGAATCATACAACAAGGACAGTAAGCAAATGATGTTAAAATCAAAAAGTTTAGTTGCATTAACTATGGTGGCAACATTAGCCATGGCACCTGTTGGCATGGCCTTTTCACAAACAAGTAATCAAAAGGATGTAAGTTCAATGTCTAATACACGCGTTAAATTAGTCACCAACAAGGGTGATATCGTTCTGGAGCTTGATGGTCAAAAAGCACCTGTAACTACCGAAAACTTCCTTAACTACGTTAAAGACGGTTTTTACACCAATGTCGTATTCCATCGTGTGATTCCTAACTTCATGATTCAAGGTGGTGGTTTCGAGCCTGGCATGAACCAGAAAGACACTAACGCGCCAATCAAAAACGAAGCTGATAATGGTTTAAAAAATGACAAATACACCATTGCTATGGCTCGTACACAAGACCCACATTCGGCGTCTGCGCAGTTCTTTATTAACACCAATAACAACGACTTCCTAAACTTCACTGCGCCTACCACCCAAGGCTGGGGTTATGCGGTATTTGGTAAGGTTGTTGAAGGTACTGAGGTAGTTGATGCTATCGAAAAAGTACAAACTGGCAACCGCGGCTACCACGGCGATGTACCAACTGAAGACGTTGTAATCGAAAGCGCAGAAATTGTTGAATAAGCTTTGCCTCACAGCGAATGTTTATTTAGCCTCAGATATTCATTTGGGGCCTTCTATCCCTCACACTAATCAAGGTTTTTATCAGTTTTTAGAGCTTGCAGCCCAAAAAGCTGATCACTTGATTTTGGTGGGGGATATTTTTAATTATTGGATTGGCGATGATATTGCCTTTCAACGCCCAGAGCCTTGGTTAGTCGAGGCTATCTCACAACTCCAAGCTTTTTCTAAGCAAAAGCCACTGTATTTAATTCACGGAAATCGTGACTTTTTATTAGGTCATGAGTTTGCTGAGCGCATTGGGGCAACTTTATTACCGGCTCAAATTCTTTTAGAGGTTGAGGGTCAGCTAGTCCACCTAAGCCACGGCGACGAGCTCTGTAGCAGTGATAAAGGCTATATGCTCTTTAGAGCGTGGACACGCCAAAACTGGCTACAAAAGCTATTTTTTAAGCTACCTATAGGATGGCGTATTGGAGTGGCTAATAAAGCACGCAAGAAAAGTAAGGAAAAGCAAGCCGCGCCCTCTTATGACCACAGCAAGGGCGAGGTGGTTGATAGCAGCATAAGTGCTATCTTCAAAAAACACCCCAATCTTAATGGGATTATTCATGGTCATACCCACAAGCCCAATATCCACCATCTAAACGTTGATGGTAAAGACTATTGGCGCGTGGTACTACCTGATTGGGAGCTCGATCAAGAGCCCCCACGTAGCGGTTACGCTATTTTAAATAAAGACGGCGTAGAGCTTATTCGTTTATAAATAACCCAGCGCCCATAAACCGACTACACAACCAAAAATAATTCGGTAAATAGCAAAAGGCTTATAGCTGTGTTTTGATACAAAACGTAAAATAGCACGTACTAATACTAGCGCACTTAAGAAAGCAAAAATAAAGCCAACCACAATGGCTGACAAGTTTTCATTGCTCAGTTGGTCACCGTATTTATATAAACTCAATACCGTAGCGGCTAACATCGTTGGCATCGCTAAGAAAAATGAAAACTCAGTGGCTGCACGACGCGGAATGCCCGCAATCATACCTGAAATAATGGTAGCACCAGAACGCGAAGTACCAGGCACCATCGCTAGGCACTGCGCAAAGCCTACAACTAAGGCTTGTTTCCAAGTAATGCTATCAAGGCCCTCACCAGGAGGCGCATTTTCATCGACTATTTGATTAGCTTTACTCATTTGTGGGCGACTTTCAACCCAGAGCATAATGAATCCACCAAGAATCAAGCTAATCACATAAACGATAAATTTGCCATCAAGAAGCTTAGCGACTTGATCAATAATCAATAGACCAATAACAGCTGCCGGTAAAAAAGCTAATAAGAGATTACGGACAAACAAAACCTGCTTCATCTCCCACCGCAATAGACCGCTAATCACCTCGATAATATAGTGTCTATAAATCCAAATCACCGCCATAATCGAGCCAAATTGAATCACAATCTCGAAGACTTTCACATCACCGGAATTAAAATTAATCCAATCGCCCCAAATAATTAAATGTGCCGTACTCGAGATGGGTAAAAACTCACTCAAGCCCTCGACAATTCCGATAAAAGCGGCTTTTAAAAGATAAATAAAATCCATAATAAGGTACTGATTAAAATGCGCTTTGTAGACTAAATAAAAAAGCTAAGACCCTAAGCGCAGGATCTTAGCAAAGAAAAAAGCAGATAAACCTAATTTATTCCTTGGGATTTAGGGCATTAACTAGCTGAGCAAAAACCTTAGGACTAGCAGCAAGCACATCACCTGTGCGCATCCAGTTTTGCTCACCCTGCAAGTCGCCAATCAAACCACCTGCTTCGAGTACAAGCAAACTACCAGCCGCTGTATCCCAAGCATTTTGGCCTAAACCACAATAAGCATCAAGACGACCGCTGGCTAAATAAGCTAATTCAAGCACGGTACTACCAAGACGGCGAGAGCTATTGGTTTTACCAATCACGCTATTAACATACTCATGTCTTGGGTGTTTGTTGCTTGCGACACAAATAATGGCAGTATCTAAGCTATAGCATGGGCTCACACGAATACGACGATCGTTTAAGAAAGCACCACCACCACGACTAGCAGTAAATAACTCATTACGCGTAGGATCGTAAATCACGGCTTGCTCAATCTGACCGTTAACTGCTAATGCAATAGACACGGCATAATTAGGAAAACCATGAATGAAATTTTTGGTACCATCTAGAGGGTCAATAATCCAACGATGATCGGACTCACCTGTAACACCTGTTTCCTCGCCCACAAAGGCATGATCAGGGTAAGCATCACTTAAGATTTGGATAATCTCTTCTTCGGCGATGCGATCAATATCAGTAACATAGTCGCCTGGCCCCTTGGTTGAGACCGAAACTCTGTCAAGATTTAAACTGGCACGATTGATAATTGCGCCGGCACGACGAGCTGCCTTAACGGCAGTATTAAGCATTGGGTGCATGATTTTTAGAGAACAAATTTAGTAAAAACCCTATTTTAAATGACTATGCACTTTTGAGCTACCAAAGCCACACTTTTCTAAGTAATTGTTATAAAAAACACAATATGAGCACAAACCCTATAAACAGAACCCACTTTATAATGACTAATCCAAGTCATCCAGGCAATGTAGGTGCAGCCGCGCGCGCCTTAAAAAATATGGGTTTCGAGCAACTTCGCCTAATCAAGCCACGTTTTGAGCATATTACTCAACATGAGGAAGCAATCGCTTTTGCTAGTGGTGCTCAAGATGTTTTGGCAGCTAGTCGCGAATTTGAAACCTTTAGCGATGGTCTTGAAGGTGTCACCCTTAGCTTTGCTCTAACCGCAAGACCACGCGATATAGGCCCCAATTGTCTGAGCATACGTGAGGCTGCACAATTGACACAAAGGCATTTAGAAGAAAACCCTTCACACCAAGTGGCAGTGGTCTTTGGCACTGAGCGCACAGGCCTTAGCAACGAGCAAATCAGCCATTGTCACTATATTTGTTATATTCCTGCCAACCCAGAATATAGCTCCCTAAATGTAGCTCAAGCCATGCAATTAGCGGCTTGGGAAATGCGCTATGCCTTAATTGAGGACAATAAAAGCGCTGCGCAACAAAAAGGCAAAGCACTCGACTTTAGCCCCCCACCTCAAGATCCCTTAGCGCCACAAGAACAAGTTGAGGCGCTATTAACTCACTGGCAAGATGCTTTAGAAAGCATTGAGTTTATCGATCCCAAACGTCCAAAAAAGACCATGCTAAAAATGCGTCATTGGTTAATGCGCAGTCGCTTGACTCAAAATGAATGCGATATGATGCGTGGCGTTTGCACACAGATACTGAAAAACGTTAAAAAATAAAGACTTAGGCCTCTGCACTAGGCAGAGGCCTGAGATATTATTCGAGCTCATTGATGTTAGGGGATTTTTCTAGGCTTACATGCTCAACACGTGTGATAGGCAACTCAAAGCCTGAATTTTCTAGTGTTTTTCGCACTTCGAGCATGATCGTTGCTAACTCATCAAAATACACCGCTGATGGCAACCATGCCCTAAGGTTAAGCACTAAGCGATTTTCGTGATACTCATTAACATAAACACTATACGGCTTATCCTTAAGCACTTTATCATGACTTTCAAGCAAAGCGGTCAACAGCTTAATTGCCTTTTCGGTATCTTCACCATATTGTAGAGCCACGGGTAAATCAACACGACGGTAGGGGTTACGACTAAAGTTAGTAATGGTGTTGTTCCACACATTGCTATTAGGAATGGTTAGCGTAATGCCATTGGTCTGCTGCAAACGCGTTAAAAACAAACCTATCTCCAGCACGGTCCCTTCATAACTACCACCAATACTCACGTACTCACCTTGGCTCAAAGGACGTAAACTCAACAACATAATACCCGCCGCAATATTTTGCAGCGTACCTTGCAAGGCTAAACCAATTGCCACACCTGCCGCACCTAAGGCCGCAATTAGACTGGCAGTTTGCACTCCAAACTGAGACAACACCACCACCAAGGTCACAATACGTATAGCCCACTGCACAATAGCGCTTAGCATCGGCAAAGCCGTGGTGTCTAAATTACGTTTGCCACCATCAATACGACGAATCGCTTTGGCACATAGATTAGAAATTGTCCAACCTAAAATTAAAACAACGATGGCTGTCACGAAATCAATAGCAAATTCGCTTAACATTGGCAAAAAACGAGTATATAACTCTTCCATAAGAACTCCTATAAAACAGGCTTTAAAAAGACATTATTAGTAATTGTCATATTGAAACTTTATACTTATAACAGCGACAAAAGCAAATCATTAAAAATAGGTACTATTTATGCCAAAGCAGATTAGAAATACGCTGACGCCACAAATCATCCCCTTTCAGAGCTTCGATAATGCGCAAGAAGCGTGGGCGCAATTAGTAGCAATCTATGAGCGTAATTGTGATTTTATTCGAGAACACTTTGATAATTATACGGCCCAAACCTTAGCGTCTAACCAAGCCATTCGCGCTTATTACCCAGCAGTGCGGGTTCGTTTAACCCACCACCAAGACGTCGATCCCCGCCTATCCTATGGTTTTGTTGAGGGACCAGGGTTTCATGAAACAACAGTCACTCGACCTGATTTGTTTAAGCATTATTTAATAGAGCAAATGGAGCTCTTAATTAAAAACCATCAAATAGAGATTGAGGTTGGGGAATCTAACACCCCGATACCACTGCATTTTTGCTTTAATCAAAATGAGCCAATCGATGAGGACCAAGGGGCTATCTTAACTGATGCGGTTGGTGCCAAATTATTAAACCACTTTGATGTGCCCAACTTAGCTCAAATGAATGACGCCATTGTTAATGGCACTTATGATTTCATTCTGGGTAAACCGATGCCCTTAGCGCCTTTTACTGCGCCACGCATCGACTACTCATTACAGCGCTTACAACACTATACAGGCACACGTCCGGAGCATTTCCAGCAATTTATTTTATTTACGAACTATCAGTTCTATGTTGAAGAGTTTTGTAACTATGCACGAGAGCAAATGCTCAACGTGGAAAACTCCTATAACGAACTGATTTTGCCGGGTAATATTAGTGTCGATTGTAATTTAACACCCGCAGACATTAAACAAGCAACAGCAGGCGTTAAGCAACCACAAATGCCTGCTTATCACTTAAAACGTCCTGATGGCACTGGTATTAGTTTAGTTAATATTGGTGTTGGCCCAGCCAATGCAAAAAACATTACCGACCACATCGCTGTATTGCGCCCTTCGGCTTGGATTATGGTCGGTCACTGCGCAGGTTTACGCAGCACCCAACGCCTTGGCGACTATGTACTGGCTCATGCCTACATGCGTGAAGATAAAGTACTTGATGATGATTTACCGCTATTCGTTCCCCTACCTGCTCTTGCCGAAATTCAAGTAGCCCTAGAAGATGCGGTTGAGCAAATTTCGGGCCTAAAAGGCTATGAGCTGAAACGCATTATGCGTACCGGTACTGTCGCTAGTATTGATAATAGAAACTGGGAATTACGTTACGAAGAGGGTCCGGTGCAGCGTCTATCACAAGCTCGCGCAATTGCACTCGATATGGAGTCAGCCACTATCGCAGCTAATGGTTTTAGATTCCGCGTACCCTATGGGACCTTATTGTGCGTTTCCGACAAACCTTTGCATGGTGAATTAAAGTTACCTGGTATGGCCACTGAGTTCTATCGTGTGCAAGTAGGACAACACTTACAAATCGGTATACGCGCATTAGAAATTCTAAGAAGTATGCCTAAAGAACGTATTCACTCTAGAAAGCTCAGAAGCTTTATTGAGACGGCGTTTAAATAAAACGGGGTATAACCTTGTTGGTAAAGGGTGAACTCATCATATGGGTTCACCCTTTTTTTGTTTTGATTATTTCTAAAATAGAAATAGATAATTATATTATTAGCCATTTATTCATATTAATGAAGTTGTTAAAGTAGAGACTATCAATACAAATAGGAGAATTAAATGAGCAACGCAGAACGCTATAACCGCACCGCCATTTTTCTACATTGGCTAATTGCGCTGGGCATTCTCGGCACCTTAGCCCTAGGTTTTTATATGGTTGATTTGCCCCTATCGCCCAACAAACTGCAAGTATATGCATGGCATAAATGGGCTGGAATCAGCATCTTAGTTTTATCAATTGTGCGCTTAGCGTGGCGCTTAAGCCATCCTGCACCAGCACTGCCTGCCGATATGAGTCCTATGTTACGTTTAGCAGCTCATGCAGGTCATTGGATTTTGTATGCATTAATGCTAGCAATACCGATGAGCGGATGGTTAATGAGTTCAGCCCAAGGTTTTACAGTAGTGTGGTTTGGAGTCATCACGTTACCTGACCTAGTGCCTCAAAACGTAGAACTAGGTGCCTTATTAAGAACC
>LSQX01232408.1_pt1 | contig 12735 bp, 12 predicted proteins | sample 654561 | NCBI WGS metagenome assembly LSQX01 (sample SAMN04489861, study PRJNA283612) | anaerobic digester metagenome | isolation source: 4 biogas reactors fed with cattle manure at either 37C or 55C with and... | place: Denmark: Kongens Lyngby | collected 2014 | reverse complement strand
GAACGCATCGGCACGGCCGTCAACCACTGCCTGCGTCACCTCAGGTTGTCCCTCGAAACGAAGCACCGTGATCTCGGCTTTGCCGTCTGCAGTGCACTGCGCGCTGCGCGCGGGCAATTCGTCGGTGTCTTGAATGGTGCCGGTCTGCACGGCGATCGTCAGACCACACGCGTCATCTGGGTCGATGCCCGCGCCAGTCGCGGCCGCCCACTGCGAGCCAGCATTCAGGTAGTTAACGAAGTCAACAGTCTGCTGGCGCTCAAGGTTATCGGTGAACGACGAGGCGCCAACGTTGACCACGCCTTCTTCGATGCGAGGCAGAATCGAATCGAAGCTCAGAATCTCCCACTCAGGGGTCAATCCAAGCTTCGCAGCGATCGCTTCAGCGAGCTCAACGCCCCACCCGGTCGGGTTGCCTGACGCATCTTTAAACTCATTGGGCGGGTAATCAGCATCGGTGCCCATCACCAGCACGCCTGAGTCTTTGACGTCAGCTGGCAGCAACGCAACGGCGGCCTCATCTGGCTGAATGCCATCGACGGCACCCGAACCGCCGCTGTCGTTACCTTCGGTGTTGACGCAACCTGTCAATGCCAATGCAGCAGCCGCTGCAAGGGCGGGGAGTACAAAACGAATCTTCATCGATCCAACATCCTCTTCTGTTGTCTACTGTTTCGATGCTTACCAGCATGCCACTGGCCACAGGGTGAGCTTAGCGCGAACGGCTTCCAGAGCCTACTGAAGCCGGTGAGTTGGGATCATTCCGATATGTTGCGGCAATAGGGTGAACTGCCGGGTGAAATGCATGATATTGTGCATATTGTATTCGAAAATCGGCGATGCTTATGTGTGGCCTATGGCAGGCGGCTTCCAGGGGCTTCACCCCCCAAATTGAAGATCTCTGGAAGCCGCCCGCTACCGGCCCGTTTCGTTTGCGCAGGCAACGGCCGCCTCACTTGATTCGCGGCCGCTCTTGATTCGCCGCCCCTCTGGCATTAATGACCCCGCAGAGAGTTATAGGCTGGCCCAATGAGTGCCGTGAGCGCGAGACGCGCTGTGTCGATTTCTGGCTTCGTGTTGGCCATCGGCTCTGCCGCAAGCTTTGCGCTGTCAGGCATCTTCGCGAGCGCGCTCATGGCTGCGGGCTGGAGCGCCGGGGCCGCGGTGACGGCCCGGGTCGTATTCGCTTCGCTCGTGCTGCTGCCACCCACGCTCATCATGCTTCGTGGGTCATGGTCGCAGGTGCGCCGTGCCTGGAAGTCAATCGTCATGTTTGGCGTGCTTGCCGTGGGCGTGTGCCAGCTGGCCTTCTTTCTCGCGGTGCAGTACATCGCGCCAAGCCTGGCGCTGCTGATCGAGTTTATGGGGCCCGTGCTGCTGATGCTGTTCATCTGGGCGCGCACCCGCAGATCACCCGGTGGGGTCACGTTGGTCGGCGCCGGCATCGCAGTGCTCGGGCTGATCGCCGTCTCAGGCTTGGCGGTCGGCGGAGCCTTGCACCCGCTCGGCATTTTCTTCGGTCTGCTTGCTGCGGTGGGGGCGGCCTCATATTTTGCCCTTGGCGCGAAGAGCGACCACGGCATCGCGGCGCTGCCGTTCACGGGCCTCGGTCTCGCGGTCGCTGCGGTCGTGCTCGTCGCCGCAAGCGCATTCGGGGTGCTGCCGTTTGCGGTGAGCAACGCTGACACGACCATTGCTGGCGCAGCGGTGCCCGCGTGGGTGGCGGTCGCGGGCCTCGTGCTTATTTCGACGGTGCTGTCATATGTGCTCGGTGTGGCTGCCGCGCGCCGACTCGGGGCGACGGTTGCGAGCTTTACCGGCTATTCAGAACCGATGTTTGGCATTCTGTGGACCATCGCGCTGCTCGCGATCGTACCCACCGGCTGGCAGTGGGTCGGTGCCGGGCTGATCATCGCGGGGGTCGTGACCGTCAAGATCGGTGAGTCCGTGTCTGCCCGACGGCGGTCGGCTCGTACTAGCGTCTCAGCCCCGCGTCGCGACCGAGATCATTAGGCTTCGTTAGGCTTCGTCGCGTGCGAGATATTCTGCGATCGTTGAACGCGTGATGCCGAGTGCGCGCATTGCCCCCACATATTCACGGGTGAGCGTGAGCGCGCGCCGGTGTTGCTCAGCATCGTCGAGCTGCGGTGTCACCACGGTGCCACCCCTGCCACGGGTCTCAACAAACCCTGTTGCCTCGAGCTCTCGATAGGTGCGTGCGACCGTGTTTGCGGCAAGCCCGAGATGCGTTGCGAGGGCCCGCACCGGCGGCAGTTTCGAACCGGGTGCGAGCGTGCCGCTCGTGATTTGATCGAGGATCCCTTCGCGCAGCTGCGCGAAGGGCGGCTCTGCCGAAGTCTCGTCGATGGTGATCTCGATCATGCGTGATCCTTGTCGTGTCTAGTCCCCGCCCACGGTACGCCGAGGCGCTACGCTGCCAGCCTAGAGCCGTTCGCGGTGCTTCTCGCGAAGTTGTTCGACCGCGCCCTCGAGGGTGGGGTCGTCGCCGCGGGCCAGCGCCGCATACTGCAGCGCGACGCCGTCAGGGGTGGTGATTGCCTTCACCCACATGCGACGGCGCGGCACAAACAGCGACAGCAACATCCCGAACACGGCGGCGAGTGCCGAGACGAGCACCCACGTCTGGGCGGGGTTCTGCATCACGTCGAAGGCGCCATAGCGGGGCGCCGCTTCGAAACTGATCGTGCCCATGCCTTCGGGCAACTCGATGGTGTCACCGAGGTGCAGTTCGAGTGATTCAACGTCGATAGCGCGGCCAGTGATCTGCTGCATGCCACTCGTGTCGAGCGCGTACACTGACTGCGGAATACCGCCGTCGACACCGAGGTCGCCCACGAACACGTCGAGGGTGAGCACCGGGTTGAGCAGGTCAGGGAAGTTCGAGGCGTAAGCACCCGTGTCGAGTTCGACCTGGCTCGGGTAGAAGAACCCGCGCATGCCGACCTGAGTGTCTTCGCCCTCGTACTGCAAGCCGTGCAAAATCTTGATGACGCCGAGAGACGTCAGCGTGGCGTCATCTTGCGGAATGAACGGCATCGACTCGCTGTAAACCACGGTGCCCGCAGGGTCGCGCACGGTGACGGTCGGCGCATAGCCGTTGGCAAGCAGGTAGATGGGTGAACCGTGCACCCGCAGTGGGTAATTCACACGAATCATCTCGCTGCTTTCGACACCTTCGGGGCTCGTCAGGGTCATCAGCGCGCGGTAGTCGAGCACCTGCCCAAGCGCACGAGTGTTGCCGTGGCTGTCATCAACATAGTCCACTTCGAGGCTGTCGAGGGTGAGGGTGAAAATCTCGAGCGTCTCGGGCTCGAAGTAGCTGCCAGAGGTCGCCGAGTCATAGTCGATGAGCTGGTTAACCATGCTCTCACCCTCAACGAGCACTCGCTGCCCGTTAAAGCTGAAGACGCCGCCGATGGCTACGCTCACGAGCACCCCCAGCAGCGCAATATGAAAGATGAGGTTGCCGGTCTCGCGCAGGTAGCCGCGCTCGGCTGAGACTGAGACCTCGCTGACGCCGCGGCGGGTGACCCGCTGAATGTCGGCCCGGTAGTGCTGGCCGCGCAGAATAGCCTGTGCTTCTTCGATGGCACGCTCGGCGAACGCCTCACGCTGGGCCGGGCTGGCATTCGGGTTTGAGATGCGCTGTTCGGCGAAACCTGCCATGCGCTGCAATCGCGCAGGGGTACGGGGTGGTGCGCTGCGTAGCGCCTTGTAGTGGTGCGCAATGCGCGGCAGCACGCAGCCGATCAGTGAGATGAACAGCAGCAGGTAGATCGACGAGAACCAAACCGATGAATAGACGTCGAAGGCCTGAATCGGAAACGCGTCGAGCACCTTGAACAGATCGGGGTGGTCTTGCTGATACTGAATGACACCGTTGGGGTCGGCACTGCGTTGTGGAACGAGTGATCCTGGAATCGTCGCGACCGCAAGCAGCAGCAACAGAATCAACGCGACCCGCATGCTCGTCAGCTGACGCCAGAACCATCTCAGGTAGCCGCGCACCCCGAGCTCGGGTGAGACGATTCGGTCGTCGCGCGACGACTGCGCGGGGCCGCGGGCGCCGTCGTCATAGTCGTCGGGTCGCCCGGTGTGAGCCTGCGGGTTTCGTGTGTCAGAGAAGCGTGCCAAAGTCGCCCATCACCGCCTGTAGTGAGTACATGATTCGACTCCACACCCCGGTCACCATGAGCAGGCCGATGAGAATCAGCAGGCCGCCGCCGATGAGGTTTACCGCACGCATGTGCTGCTTAAAGAATGTCATGGTCTGGGTCATCCAGCCGAACCCAAATGCCGCAAGCACGAATGGCAGGCCAAGCCCGAGGCTGTAGGCGATGCCGAGCACCGCAGCGCGGCCCGCCGAACCCGACTGCAGCGACAGCGTCATCACCACGCCGAGCGTGGGGCCGATGCAGGGGGTCCAGCCGATCGCGAACACGGCCCCGAGCAGGGGCGCTCCGGCGAGCCCGAGGCGTGGTTTAAGACGCAGGCGCGAGGTGCGCTGCATGCCGCTGAACAGGCCCATAAACACGAGCCCCATGACGATGATCACCACGCCCATCACGCGCACGATGAGATGTTCATATTCGAGCAGCCACACCCCCACCGTGCCGGCAAGGCTGAGCATCGCCACGAACACGATCGTGAAGCCCAGCACAAACAGCAGTGAGCCCACCACCATTCGGCGACGTTCGGCGAGCTGCGCCCGCTTGGGGTCGGCGCCCGCGGCAGACCCGCTCTCGCCAGCGATGCCTGAGACGTACGCGAGGTACCCGGGAATCAGCGGCAACACGCACGGCGACAGAAACGAGACGAGACCTGCGGCGAGCGCAATTGCCGCAGCAACGAGCAATTGCCCATCGGCGACGGTCTGTTCGATTCCCACCGGCTCTCTTTCTACCCGCGGGCCCTAGTTTTGGGTCTCGGCCACAGTCTCGGCGACGAGGGTGCGCAGCTGCGAGGCTGCGGCGAGCTGCCCGACCACGCGGTGCGCGACCCGCCCTTCGGCGTCGAGCACGAGCGTCGTGGGCACCGCGTTCAGGGGCACCTGACCGGCAAACGCCTGCTGTGCGGCGCGGCCGCCCTCGCTGTCGAGAATAGAGGGGTATGCAACGCCGAACTGTTTCGCGAACTGCACGGCCTGAGCAGCTTGATCGCGGGTGTTCACCCCCACAAACTGCACGCCCTCAGATTCGAACTCTTCATACACCTCAACAAGATCGCCCGCCTCGGCACGGCAAGGTGCACAACCCGCGTACCAGAAGTTGACGACGGTCACGTGGCCGATGGTGTCGTCTGAGCTGAAGAAGCCGCCGTGCTCGGTGACGCCCTCGAACTGCACAGGGTCGGTGCGGTCTGACTGCGCAAACGACGTCGTCGCACCGTCACCGGCGATGTAGCCTTTGTCACCTGATTCTTCCCACTGCGCTTGCAACCCAGCGTCTGACGAGCAGCCGACCAGCACGAGGGCTGCCGCCAGCGGCAGTGCGGTCAGTGGCGCTGCCACCCGCGCGAATCGCGAACGGCCGCGACCGTGAGCCGTCGAAAAGGCACGCATCAGACTGCCCCCACATCAGTGGATTGCTGCATCAGCGCGGCCGCAGGCGTGCGATATTCGACCTCAAACCAGCGGCCCCCGCGGTTCTCGAAGGTCGTGATGCTCGAGAGTTCACACCTGCGCTTCGCTGGGTTGTGAAAGAGCGGCTCACCGTTGATGTCTCGGTGCGCCGCCCAGACGACCGCCTGGTGGCTCACCATCACGATGTCGCCATCGCGGGTGCTGCTCCACGCGTCGTCCATCGCTTCGCGCACCCGCCCGGCGATGCTGCGGTAGGGCTCACCCCAGCTGGGTCGGAACGGGTTGATGAAGCGCCACCAGTTCAGCGGGTTCTTGAAAGCCTGCTTGCCCACTTTGCCTTCGAACGCGTTCGTCGGCTCGATGATGCGCTCATCCGTTTCGATGGGCAGGTTGAAGGCCTGGGAGATCGGTTTGGCCGACTCTTGCGCACGCTGCAGCGGCGAAGCGATGATGCGCGCAACCGCACGATCACTGGCTGCAAGCTCTTGTGCGGCTGCCACCGCCATCTGCTGTCCCAGGTCAGAAAGTCGGTAGCCCGGCAACCGCCCATACAGCAGCCCTTCGGGGTTCTCTACCTCGCCATGGCGCACCAGATGCAACAGTTTGTCGGTCACGGCTCCATTCTAAGTACGCTGCGCTGTGAACATGCTGGCCTCACCGGCTGGCAGGGACCCCCACGGGCAGCACATAGGTAAACAGGTCGAACTGCTTTTTGCCGCCGATAAACAGCCCGTCTCGTTCAGGCACTCGCTCGTAGCCGAGCCTCTCATAGAGTCGGTGTGCGCCCGTCATATTAGGGGCGGTCTTCAAGAACACGGCAGAGAAGCCGACCTCTGCCGCGTGCTCGGCAACGTGTTGCATGAGCGCCGCGGCGATACCCTGACGTCGGGCGCGGGGTGAGACACCGAGCAACCGCAGGTCGAGTTCGTGCGCGGCCACATCTTCGTGCATGCTCGGGCCACCCCTGCGGCTGGTCGTGACGCTTCCGAGCAGTTCGCCAGCCGCGTCGCGAGCCACCCACACATCGAAGCGTTCAGCCCGCGCTGCCGCGGTGCGCATCGGGTCGCCACTGGCGTCGCGAGGTCCGTAGTCATGTGAATATGAGTCGAGGATCAGCCGATCTACCTCGTCGTATTCCTCGGGCCGCGCGAGACGTATCGTGAGCTCGGTCATTTGGTTCCTTCCGTTGCTGGCGCGTCGGCTGAGTGCGCGTGCGTGCCCACTTGCATCGGCGCTGCGCCACTCATGCGCTAGGCCGCCAGCCGAGCCGCGGGCCGATCTCACCGGCGAGTTGGTCAAGAATGTGCTTCCAGTCAGCGAGCTCGAACTCGAACGGCAGCTCGAACAGGTAGTCATCGGCAGCCTGGAACGCGATGTCGTTCTGAATAAAGTCGACGATCTCATCGTTGCTGCCGCTCACGTCGCGAGCGATCAGCGTACGGCCACCGTGCACCTGCTTCGTGCGCGGGGTGCGCGCTTCGACATAGGCTGCGTACTTCTCGCGCTGCGCCGCGGTCGCCCCGTCGGTGGGCACAAAGACTCGTGCCACCGATGTGCGGGCGGCGTCACCCGCCGGGTGTGCGGCACGAAACGCGTCGATCTGCGTACGCTGCCCGGTCGCAAAGTCTTCGACCCCGTTTTCGTACGAGCTGATGTTGCTGACAAGCCAGTTGAGGCCCGCGCTGCCCGCCCACTCTGCCGAGCGCAGCGAACCACCCCCGTACCAGAGACGATCGCTCAGCCCCGCGCTGTAGGGCTCGACGCGGTCGCTGTCGAAGTCACCGCCGATACCGTTGTATTCAGGCACCTCGCGAATTGCTTCGCCGGCGAGCAGGGTGCGCAGCCGCTCGATGCGACCGTACCCGTAATCTTCTTCGCGCCACCCCGAGTCATGGACGAGATCGTTCAACTCGTCGTCATACGCCGGGCCGTGCACGCTCAGACCCGGCAACAGTCGCCCGCTGCTCAGCACGTCGGCGGTGGCGAGATCCTCGGCCAATCGAAATGGATTCTCAAAACCCACCGGAATCACCGCGTTGCCCAACCCAATTCGCGTGGTGCGCTGCGACACCGCGCCATAGAACACCGCCGGTGACGAGAGGCCGTGCTGCATGTGTCGGGTGCGCACCCAGCCGCTGTCGAGGCCGAGCTGCTCAGCGTATTCGAAGAGCTCGATGCCCTCGTCGTGACCCTTGCGCGGGTCGTTTCGATCGAATGGCACGAGGTGAATGAAACCGATGCTGCGAATCGGGCGCGCCCCGCCTGCCTCGGTCGGTGCGGCTGCCTCGTTCGGCGCTGGCGACGGGGTTGCTGACTGCTGTGACATGTGAAGAAATCTCCTGTGTGAATATTCTCTAGGCTCAAACCTGCCTGAGAGCGGGACTAGTGGTTAAATCTGGTATTCGGGGGTTCCGCGGGCAAGGTGGTATTCCCGCAAGAACTCGCGGGTGCGCGGTTGCACGCCGGCCCCGAAGAACTCCTCTGGAGTCGCGTCATCGAGCACTCGGCCGTGCTCGAGAAAGAGAATGCGGCTCGCCACCTGGCGCACAAAATGCATCTCGTGCGACACGATGACCATGGTCTGCCCTTCGTCGGCGATGCTGCGCACGGTCGCAAGCACCTCGCCGACAAGCTCGGGGTCGAGCGCGCTCGTCGGCTCGTCGAGCAGCAACACCTCGGGCCGCATCGCGAGCGCCCGGGCAATGCCGACACGCTGCTGCTGACCACCCGACAGCTGCGCTGGGTAGTGGCTGGCGTGTGAGGCGAGCCCCACCCGGTCAAGATGCTGCAGCGCCTCGCGCTCAGCGTCGCGACGGGCGAGACCCCGCACCACGCGCAGTCCCTCGGCGACATTCTCGAGCGCAGTCTTGCGCGAGAACAAATGAAACTGCTGAAACACCATCGCCGTGCGCCGACGCAGCTCAAGCACCTCGCTGCGGGTCGCCGTGCTCGCGTCGACAGTGAGATCACCGATCACCACCCGGCCACTGTCGGGCCGCTCAAGAAAATCGATGCAGCGCAACAGCGTCGACTTGCCGGCTCCTGAGCTGCCGACGATCGCCGTGACCTTGCCGCGCTCGAACTCGAGTGAAAGGTCATCGAGAATGACGCGCTCGCCAAACCGTTTGTGCAGGTGCTCGACGGCGATCATGCGATAACCCCCAGCTCTCGTCGGGTGATGTGCGCGGCGGGTGCGCCGAAGGTCTTGCCGTCGAGCGCAGCGGCATGCGAAGAGTCCGAAGCGTGCTGCGTGTGCCGAGCGTCCGTCGCAGCTTGCCCATCACGGCCTGAGCCGGGCTGTGTTGGTGCTGATCCTCGCCCCGCCTTCGCCCTACCCACCGGCGGGCGCTGCATACGCTGCTCAACCACGCGCGCAATCTGCTCTACCAGCACCGTCATCGCCCAGTAGATGATCGCGGTCGCAAGAAACGCCTCGAAGAAACGGTAGTCGCGGCCGCCCAAAATCTTGGCATAGGCGGTCACCTCGACGAGCGAGACCACGAACGCGAGCGACGACGCCTTCAGCATGCCGATGAAGTGGTTGACGAGCGTGGGGAACGCGATGACCGACGCCACCGGAATCGTCACGCGCCGGAGCGTCTGCCACGACGTCATGCCGAGCGACTGCGCCGCTTCGATCTCTCGCCGGTCGACCGCGAGCAGCGCCGCGCGAATCGACTCGGAGCTGTAGGCCGCCTCGTTCAGCGCGAACGTCAGCCCCGCCACCAAGAACGGTGAGAGCGCCGTCACCTGGATGTCGGTGCCAAACTCATAATTGATGTAGAGAATCGCGATGGGCACCGCGTTCACGTTGAGCAGCAGCTGCACGAGGATCGGCGTGCCGCGCAGATACGACACAATCACGGCACTGACCTGGCTGAGCACCGGAATGCGGGCCATTTTGATCAGCGCCATGACGAGCCCGATCACGGTGCCGAGCAGCGTCGCGAAGACGCTGATCGCCAACGTGAGGGGCACGTAGGGCAGCAGTGCGATCGTGTATTCACCGATCGCTCCGAAGTCGATGATGTTCATTGACTGATGTTCATTACCAGCTGCTGTGAGCCTTAGCTGCGGGGCGTGATGTCGAGGCCATCGAAGAACTCCTCGCTCAACGCCACGATCGTGCCATCCTCAAGCAGTTCGGTGATGACCGCATCGATTTTGGCGAGGGATGCGCTGTGATCCTTGGCCTTCGAGAACGCGTAGGCCGAGTACAGGTTCGTGCCATACGTCTCGACGAGGTAGTCGCTGTCGAGCGGTGCGAACTCGAGATCGAGACCCGCGTCTGGGCCGTAGCCCTTGTAGACGATGCGCTCGGCGAAGTTGAAGTCAACGAGGCCCGCGGCGAGGTTCTGGTACTGCAGCTGCAGGTCGAGCTCGGTGTATTCGATGATCACCTGGGCGTCGGGGTTCTCTTCGTTGTACTGCTCGAGCATCTTGGTGAAGTTCAGCCCCGGCTGACCGTAGGTGCGCTTGCCGGCCAGCTGGTCGAGCGAGGTCACAACGCCAAGGTCGCTGTCGGAAGAAGTGACGATGCCGAACTGCGCCTCAATGGTGGGCACCGAGAAGTCATACTTCTCGCGTCGCTCAACGGTCGCGCTCAGGTTGTTGGCAACGATGTCGAAGCGGCCCGAGTCGAGTCCTGCGAAGAGCGCCGGAAACTCAGCGACCTCGAAGCGAAACTCAATGTCATCGAGACGTTCGTCAACGAGCTTCAAGATCTCGATGTCATAGCCGGTGAGCTCGTCGTTCTCGTCAACGAACGTGTAGGGGCGCGGTGAGGCTCCGGTTGCGACGATGAGCACCTCGGCGTTCGCGCCGGCTGAGACGTCGCTGGCGTTCGCGGTGTCACTTCCCTGCCCGCCCGCGGAGCACGCGCCGAGCCCGAGGGTCACGATGAGCATCGCTCCGAGGGTGGCGGTGGTCTTGGCAAAGCGTGGCATGCGAGTGTCCTTTCGAGACTGGATGGCCGTCGTGGCCGGGTTAAATCAGGTGACGTGAAGAACGCCCTCAGCGAGAATATGAAACTTCAACCTATAACGCAAGTCAATGTTTCATATTCTTACGGCTTATCTATGGTTCTTGGCTTCTCTGGGCGTCCTTCGAGGATCATCCTGGGCATTTCACGCCGATAGACTGGTGTGATGCTAGAGCGTGAATTGATTGGGAATCTGCCTGCCCGCGAAGACGGCCCAGTGCGGGTGTCGGGTTGGGTCGAGAAGGTTCGCGACCAGAAGTTCGTGCAGTTTGTGGTGCTGCGCGACGAGTCGGGCGCGGTGCAACTCGTGAACGGCGGCGTGCTGCGCGAAGCTGATCCCGAGAACCCACGCAGCGACATTCTGCTCGACCGCACGGGCACCATCAGCGGCCTCACGCACGGCACCTTCGTGACCGTGACCGGCGAGCTGCAGCACAACGAGCGCGTGAAGCTCGGCGGCGTCGAGATTCAGATCGACACGATCGAGGTCGTCTCGCTCGCGCTGCCCGATAACCCCATCGCCGACGACTCGGGTCTCGACGCCCGACTTGACTGGCGCTTCCTCGACCTGCGTCGACCCGAGCAGAACCTGATCTTCCGCGTGCAGACGACATTCTTGCATGCCCTTCGCCAGGTCTGGATCGACCGCGGCTTCATTGAGATTCACACCCCGAAGCTCATGGCGAGCGCGAGCGAGTCGCGCGCCGAGCTCTTCGAGGTCGAGTACTTCGAAGGCAAGGCGTTTCTCGCTCAGAGCCCACAGTTCTTCAAGCAGATGGCTCAGGCAGCCGGTTTCGGCGGCATCTTTGAGGTCGGCCCCGCGTTCCGCGCCGACCCCTCGTTCACCTCTCGTCACGCGACCGAGTTCACCTCGGTCGACACCGAGCTCAGCTGGGTCGACTCGCACGAAGACGTCATGCAGTTGCACGAAGAGCTCATGGTGGCGGGCTTTGCCGCGGTAAAAGAAAAGCACGGCGCAGAGATCGAGAAGCTCTTCGGAGTGACCGTCGAGGTTCCTGCGCGCCCGTTCCCGCGCATTCCGCTTGCCGAGGCGAAAGAGATCGTCAAATCGCGCGGCTACGAGGTGCCCCGCGCTGACGCCGACATGGATCCCGAGGGCGAGCGCCAGATCGCGGCCTACGTCAAGGAGACCTACGACCACGACTTTGTCTTCTTGACTGATTACGCGGCGTCGATTCGCCCGTTTTACCACATGCTCAACGAAGATGATCCGTCGCTCACCAAGAGCTACGACCTCATCTACCGCGGCACCGAGATTTCGACCGGCGCGCAGCGCGAGCACCGCATCGACGTACTCGAAGCGCAGGCGCAGGCCAAGGGCATGGATCCGGCAGAGCTCGCCTTCTACCTCGACTTCTTCCGCTACGGCGTGCCACCCCACGGCGGCTTCGGCATGGGTCTCGCGCGCGTGCTGATGCTCATGCTGAAGCAGTCATCGATTCGCGAGGTCACCTACCTCTTCCGCGGCCCCACTCGCCTGCTGCCGTAGGGCGCTGGCTGCGGCTCAGACCGCCGCGCGTTCGGCAATTGCCGCAATGTGCGGTGCGTCGGTGCCGCAGCAGCCACCCATCGTTCGCGCTTCTGGCGCATAGACTCGCAGCCCAAGCACTGCGTCGGCGAAGGCCTCGGGGGTGTCACCGGGGCCGTCATCGCCGTGCTGTGCAGCGTTGAGCTTGAACCCGATCACGCGCTCGTGCGCTGAGGAGCCGCGATCTCGCGACTCACGCAGGGCCAGCACTGCCTCTGACGGGTGCGCACAGTTGATCATGTACCCGACGGGGTACCCACCCGTCGCTTCGTCGACCGTGACGATGGCCTCGGCGAGTGAGGCCCCCGACGCCAAACGACCATCGGGCCCAACGGAAAACGAGACCACGACCGGCACTCCGACAGCCTGTGCCGCACGAGTCACGCCCTCAGCTTCACCCGCATCAGTCATCGTCACTGCGGTGACCCGATCGGCGTCGGCCGCGGCGAGCGCGCGCACCTGAGGCAGATGGTAGTCGTAGGCCTCCTGAGCGGTCATGGTCGTCGCGCCGTCATCGTCGTAGCGCGGACCAACCACACCGGCGACAGTGACCTCGTGCCCCGGCGCACACTGCTCTGCGACATCTCGGGTGAAGCGCACTGC
>LSQX01363437.1_pt1 | contig 12736 bp, 8 predicted proteins | sample 654561 | NCBI WGS metagenome assembly LSQX01 (sample SAMN04489861, study PRJNA283612) | anaerobic digester metagenome | isolation source: 4 biogas reactors fed with cattle manure at either 37C or 55C with and... | place: Denmark: Kongens Lyngby | collected 2014 | reverse complement strand
TAGCTCAGTTGGTAGAGCGCTTGAATGGCATTCAAGAGGTCATCGGTTCGAGACCGTTTACCTCCACCAAGTTCTTAAACAACCTGTTTTGAGCAGGTTGTTTTTTTGTTTGGACAGAAAGATATTTATATACCTATTTTATGCTATAATAATTAAAACAATACACAGTCTTTTGATGAGAGGGTAAAGAGGTTAAATCATGAAAAAGTCATGGGTTAAATCGTTGTGTTTGATATTATTGATTGTAATAGTAGGCTTGGCATTTTTAAGTGCGTGTAATGAAGAAACGGAAAGCCAGGAAAGAAAATTAAAAATACTAGATAAAAATTATTCTAGTTTAGAAGAATTAACTCTTGCCGCGCCATTTGATTTTAATGTTATAGACAATTACATGATAAGAGAATTTTCAACAGATAATCATAAAGCAATAGATTTCTTTAGTTATGGTGGGGTAGAGGCTATACCTTTTTTAGCTATGCAAGATAGTTATGTAATGAAAGTAGAGGCTAAAAAGATGGAGCAAAATGGCTCTGAGAATTGGGCTGTCAGCGTAATTGTCGGATTGAACTCAAAGTATGGTATGATAATGGTTTTTGAAACATTTTCGCCAGATGATGAAATTGGCGCAAAACAAACAAATAATATTTTTGTTAAAGAAGGAGACTATATAAAAAAAGGTGACATTATAGGGAATTTGATAGTAGGAGATTCGGACAGTTCGCATGTGCATTTTAACATATTTGATTTTTCTAATAATAAGTGGTCGCATGTTAAGCCTGAGCCATTTTTTACCAAAGAGGCAATAGAGCAAATATCTTCACGATTAGAGTCGACTTTAAAGAAATAAGTTTCATATAAACATATTTAATGCTTTGAAATGGAGTAGTTTCAGTTAACTGAGTTTTTATATTCTAAGGTCAGCGAAGCTGCATAAAGAGAAAACCGGTTCGCTTGGTTTTTTGTCGAATTTTCTCAGATTTTATATTGACTAAAAAAGGCGCTATTGTATATAATTAATAAGCGAACATTTTTTCCAAAACATTTTTTCCAAAATTGTCTTAGATTTGAAGGGGGATTCCATATATGCAATATCAAAAGGAAGAGGTTAGAAAAAAGATACTAAAGGCAGCTACTACATCTTTTAGTAAACATGGTTATATGAATGCAAGAATGATGCAAATTAGTAGACAGTCTCATCAGCCTATTGGCAATATGTACAGATATTTCCCCAGCAAAGAAATTTTATTTGATGCTGTTGTAGTTCCTGCTAAAGAACACTGCAATAATATTTTAAATGTTTTGAGAGGTGAAATTAAGGATAAATTACAAAATAAACCTTATGATACTTATTCTATACCATTTGTTGAAATTGCAGGTAAGGTGGCGGATGCTTTGGAAGAAATGTTTAGTAAGTATTCTGTTCAAATTAAAATCTTACTCGAAAAAAGCTTGGGTAGTAAGCACGAGAGTTATGAACAAGAGTTAACTGAAAAGATTGTTAGTCAGTTAAGGGAAACCTTTCATGATTTCCAGGCTATGAACGATCATTTAGTTCCTACCATAATAGCAAGAGGTTTAATAGACGGTTTCATGTACATATTTGCAAATTATCCTAAAGATGAAAGAAAGGAACAAATAGAAAGTCTAATGCTTTTTAACTTCCATAAACTAGAGGAAAGAATGTCGGGGCTTTAATGAGCATCTATTGAATAACTATATACAATAAAAGATAATAATCATTTCAAAATAGTATTAAAGACAAGGTGTAAGATTGAGAAAAATAGCAAGATTAGTAGTTAACCACAAAATTATTACATTGATAGTATTTGCAGTACTTGTGGTGGGCGCAGTTATCTGTGTTCCATTTGTCATGAAAAAAATTAATTATAATGATGCATTGTATCTTCCTAAAAACTCTCAACTCACACTAGGTTTAAATGATATGTATTCAGAGTTCGGAGAAGGGGGTAATAGCACTTTAATGATAAAGGGTATAACTGCAGCTGAACAAGTTGAATTGATTAAAGAAATAGAAGCCATAGATAATATTTCTCAGGTTATTTGGATAGATGATTTATTGTTATCAGAAAAGATAACTGCTGGAGAGGATGTTCCAGAGCTTTTCAGAGGGCAAAAACTATCGCAAGTTTTAGGGCAAGAAGATGCTAAATTTGTTGCGATGACGTTAGATTTATTAAAAATGATTCAAAATGACATTCCGAAAGAAGATAGGGGTACGGTTAGTGACATACTTAGTTACATAAATGAACGGCCATCTATATTGGATAAAAACAGCAAAAATGAATATAAAGAAAAATACCCTAACTACGATGCGGATTATAAAGCATTTTATACCACAATTAAAACTTTGCTTAATATGCTTAGCGATAGTGTAACTGGATTTTCGCTTGATGGAGAAGCTATAGGAGCTATTGGCGATCAAATAGCAGGATTTTATAAACAAGACTCTAAAGGAAATAACACATTATTACAAATTGCATTTACTACAAGTGACTATGATATAAAAACTCAAAAGTGTATTGATGATATCATGGCACTATTAAAAGACAAGGGTTATGAAGGGAAGTTTTCCATGATTGGAAACGCAGCGATGACCCATAATGCCGTATCTGTTACAAATGAAGTAACAGGCAAGGCGATGATGCTTGCAGGTGTTGCAGTTTTAATTATTTTATTTATAACCACAACATCATACTTTGAACCTATAGTGTTATTAATTACAATGGGTGTGGCAATAGCTTTAAATATGGGTTCGAACATTATTATGCCTAATGTATCATACTTAACCAATTCGGTTGCAAGTGTTTTGCAGCTGGCGCTAACTATGGATTATTCTATATATCTAATAAATAGATTCCGGCTGGAAAAGAGGCGAGGTTTATCGAGTAACGAGGCCATGGTGGAGGCAATGTCTAATGGTTTTACGGCGATTTTATCGGCCTGCCTAACTACCGTTGCATCCTTTATAGCTTTAATGTTCATGAAGTATAGATTAGGCTTAGATATGGGTATAGTGCTTGCAAAAAGTGTTATATTCTCAATGATAAGTGTGTTCTTTTTATTGCCAGTTTTAGTATTGTTTTTTGAAAAAGTTATTGATAAAACCACCCACAAAACATTTAATTTATCGCTTAGAAAGTTTTCTAACGGATTGTTAAAAACTAGAGGCTGGGTGCCATTTGTTCTGATTGCATTCATAGTCATGGGAGGAATATTCCAGGCTCAAAACAACTTCACATACGGTCAACAAGCTAGCTTAGGTGGCGAAGGAACGCCAATACATCAAGCAAGGTTAGATGTGGAAGAAGTTTTTGGCATACAGAACCAAGGTATCGTACTGCTAAATGAGGCAATGTTTGATGACAACAAAAATGGTTATTTAGACAGTTTGAAAGTTATAAATGCAGATGGGAAAGAAGTAGAACAAGAAGGCACTGAAAAGTGGCTGTATGATAAATATGAAACAGATCTTGCGGTAAAATTAAGAGCTTTACCAGAAATTAGAGATGTGCAATCTTGGTCGGAAATAGAAAGAGCTGGGGCAGACTTTATGCTGCCGGGCTCATTTAAACAACAGTTTGTAGGTCAAAACGGTGGTAGGCGTATTGTCATGTTTATTGATTTGCCTGAGGAAGGGCCAGAGACGGCTACTTTAGTAGGTACCATCAATGGGCTCGTAGAAGAAGTTTATGGAGAAAAAATCAAACAAACTGGGGCTGATGTTTACCATCTTGGAAACTCCATGGCCACCGAAGAGATTAAAAATATTGTAACATCTGACTATGATATTATCTCGTATGTGTCTCTTGGACTGGTTGCGCTAATTGTTATGCTAGCATTTAAGTCTATAACTATTCCAGTTATTTTAGTAGTTGTGATTCAAGGCTCGGTTTACATAAATATGGCCATACCGTTTTTCCAAGGTTCGCCGATAGTCTTTGTTGGATATATGCTTGTTAGCGGAATACTTCTTGGGGCTACGATAGACTATGCAATAGTGTTAACAGACCATTATATGGAAAATAGAAAAACTATGAATAAATATGTTTCTATGCAACATGCTCTTGCAGACTCGGTTAGAACGATAATGACATCAGCAGGTATTTTGACATTTGCAGGACTTGCGTTAACTTTAACATCTAAAGAATCTCCATCAGTAGCTGTCTTTGGTAGTGCCGTGTTTAGAGGTGGTGTATTATCCTTTGTCATGTGTGTGACACTGCTGCCACAACTATTGGTAATTTTTGATGGGCTAATAAGAAAGACTACTTGGCGTGGCAAATACATAATGGTTGACAACAGGCTGGCACTTATAACCCCTGACGTTGATGAAGCTGTCGTTATCCCGAAAGCTCCAAGAAAGAGAAGGGGCAGTGAAGAAAAAGAGCAAGAAATCATTAATGCCATCTTAGCAGGAATTGCTGCTCACGATAGAGACAGAGAGAACTTAGAAAAAGAGACAAGTAGAAGTAGAAGTGGATATGATCCTGCTCACGAGCTTCCTGATTACATGGAAGTAGCTCCAAAGTTATTTGATGATGACGATGACTTAACGTCATACATGTTCAAAAAAGAAGAAGCAGAACAAGAAGATGATATAGATGAACTCGTGGAAGACGAGAGTAATAATGCCGACAAGAAATAATTAGAATAAAATTTTCTGTAAACTGAACTAGTTGACGAAACGGAAAAGTTAAGATATAATCAATGTAACAAATTTAATAGCTAGGGGTGGCGTTAAGCCTGAGATTACACCCTTTGAACTTGACGGAGGTCATTCTCCCGTAAGAAAGCAAGAAAGTTTTAAACTTTAAGATAATCTCTTAAAGTTTTTTTGTTTTTATTAGAGTTCGTAGCTAATGGAGGATAGTATGTTTACAGACCCATTTAGTTCGTTATCTACGTATAATAAGCTGGCTACAATTGCACTATACGTAACAATTGCCTTGGTAATTACACTGGTAGTTATCGCAGCCATCCTTAAGAAGAAAAAGCCAGAATCAATTAAGATTTTTAGAACTATCGCTTTTGGAATAGCTATCGGTTATTCGGTATCAATGATAGTTTTACTTATGTCGTTTAGATTAATTGATTATAAAGAGCAAGGATATTTGGAAGATCTTTTCTCAATTAAATTATCAGAATTTGCAATAAACAGTCCAGCGCAATTATATATTTATGCGATACTTCTTCCGTCTATTGTTACGTGTCTTGCTATTTTTATAGGAAAGAAAATGGATAGGTCAAACAATACAAAATCTATAGTGTATGCAGCGGCTTGTATAGCTATGAGTTTTGCGCTTTCATATATAAGATTTTTGGAGTTACCGCAGGGTGGATCTATAACTTTTGCAAGTTTACTTCCATTAATGGTGTATTCATATATTTTTGGGAGCAGAAAGGGAGTCTTAGCTGGAGCAATATATGGTATTTTACAGTTTATACAGGCTCCTTGGTTTTTCCATCCAATACAGTTTTTATTAGATTATCCAATAGCTTTTATGTCAATTGGGCTTACGGGGTTATTTAGTGATTTAGGCGTGTTTAGAGATAAAAAGTATTTACAATTTGCGCTAGGAGGACTGGTAGCTGTTATTTTGAGATATTTATCACATGTTGTAAGTGGTATATTTGTATTTGGTTCCGCGGATCCAGAAAATTACGGAGCTGTAGCTTGGAGCTTTTTATATAACTTATTTGCATTTGCAGACATGGCAGTTTCTATAGGTGTAGCAGCGCTACTATTTGCTAACAAAGGTTTTGCAAAACTCCTAGAACCAATAAACACAAAACAATTAATCAAAAACACGGTCGCATTGAAACAAGAAAATAATGATAAAGATACAGTAGTAGCAGATAAAACTGTGGCTTTAGTGCTAAATGGACCTGAACTAGATATTGAGATTGAAGAAGAAGACATAATATGTGCGGATGGTGGGTATAATAAGTTAAACGCCTCACATAATGTAATGGTTATTGTCGGCGATATGGATAGCATTGAAAAAATCCCGAAAGATATAAAAACACACTTGCTTCCTAGAGAAAAAGATTGTTCTGATGGTGAGTATGCAATTAAATATATAAAAGAGTTAAGTAAGTATTCAAATGTTACCATATACGCAGGACTAGGTGGTAGGCCAGATCATGTTGTATCAAACTTAGGGCTTTTAGAATACGCAAAAAACCTAGGGCTTAGCGCGGTCATAAAAGGAAAAGGTGTAATGGTTACATTCGCTGACAGCGATGTAGATATGGATGTAAGAGAAGGAGACACTATTTCTATAATGCCTTTAAAAATGCCACTCATATTAGCTAATGGTAAGGGTCTTAAATATCCTATTAGTAATTTAGAGATTGACTCTCTTTCTTCAATTGGATTATCGAATGTAGCGACAGAAAACAAAGTTTATGTTGAAATAAAAAGTGGCAGTGCTTTTATCTTTCATTTTGATTCTAAGTATGCAGTATAACGGCAGCTGTTTATATAGCATCATAAAAGGTAAAAACATAGTAAAACTCGCTTCTATCTGGGTGTTTTTTGCGATAGTAAAGGTTAATATATTGAGCAAAATTAGCCAGTATTAAGTAGACAGATTTTTTTATATCTTGTATAATTAGACTATCTTTTGGACGAGGGTTAGTAATGCGCTTTTTAAAAGACATAATTATAGAACGCGGACAAATTTTTCCTAACAATGTCGTAAAGGTGGACTGCTTTTTGAATCACCAAGTTGATGTTGTGATAGTGTCAGAACTAGCAAAAGAGATTTACAATAGATTTAAAGACAGCGGTGTGACTAAAATTTTGACAGTTGAGTCCTCAGGGATACCGCTCGCATGCTTAACAGCATTAGAATTTAAAATCCCATTTGTTTTTGCAAAAAAGAGAAGAACCATCAATTTAACAGAGAATCTTTATAAGGCAAACGTACTTTCACATACTACAGGTAAGTATAGTGAGATTATGATTGCTGCAGAGTACATAACACCTGAAGATAAGGTGCTTATTGTTGATGACTTTTTAGCAAAAGGTTCGGCATTACATGCTCTAATAGATATTGTTAATGAAGCAGGCGCTAAGTTAATAGGTGCTGCAGTTGCAATCGAAAAAGGCTTTCAAGGTGGAGGCGATGCTCTTCGTAAAGAAGGAGTTAGAGTAGAAAGCTTAGCCATAATCGATAAAATGAGCCAAGATAAGATGATATTTAGAGACGAGTAATCTACAAACAGTAGAAAAAGTTTTAATATACGGAATTTAGCCGAAAGGCAAAAAATATATGGAGGGTGAAAACAATTATGAAGAAAAATTTTAAATTATTAGCATTGGTTTTGGTCATTGCTTTAGCGCTATCAGTCATGATTGCAACGATTGCATGCAATAAGCAAGATGATGACACCGCTAACGAAGTTGAATTGCCAGCTTATGCAGTAGAGGTTGAGGATTATTCAACTTTAAACATTCCATCTACTTTCAAGGTTGGTTTAATTTGCTTGCATGATGAGAACAGCACATATGACAAAAACTTTATCGATGCAATGAAAGCAACTCAGAAACTTTTTGGTCTGAAAGATGAACAAGTTCTTATTGCGACAGGTATCGACGAATCGGAAGCTTGCTATCAAAAAGCTGCAGAGTTTGCAGATGCTGGATGTAAAGTTGTATTTGCAGATAGTTTTGGTCATGAGCCTCATATGATTAGAGCGGCCAAAGAGTTTCCCAACGTTCAATTCTGTCATGCCACTGGAACTAGAGCACACACCGAAGGGGTAGCAAACTATGCAAACGCTTTTGCTAGCATTTATGAAGGACGTTATTTAGCAGGTGTTGCTGCAGGCATGAAAATGAATGAAATGATTGCAGAAGGTAAGTTTACAGCAGATCAAGCTAAAATGGGTTATGTAGGCGCTTGGACATATGCAGAAGTTATCTCTGGATATACTTCGTATTTCTTAGGCGCAAGATCTGTATGCCCCACAGCTACAATGGAAGTAACATTTACTGGAAGCTGGTATGATGAGACAATGGAAAGAGAGGCTGCAAATCAACTTATTCAAAGAGGCTGCAAATTAATAAGCCAACATGCTGACTCTATGGGTGCTCCTAATGCATGCGAAGAAGCAGGTGTGCCAAACGTATCATACAATGGCTCAACAGTTAATGCATGTCCAGACACATTTATAATTTCATCAAGAATCGACTGGTCCCCATATTACAACTATGTAATTTCAAAAGTTGTAAAAGGTGAAGCAGTTGATCAAGATTGGGTTGGCACGATCAAAAACGGTGGTGTTAAATTAACAAATCTTGGGGCAAAAGCTATGGCTGCGGGTACTGTAGAAAAGATAGTTGAAATTCGTGAAAAATTGGTCAAAGGCGAAATCCATGTGTTTGATACAAGCAAATTCACTTATTCAAACGCTCTTACTGGCAAAGTTAAGGCAACAATGACAACAGATTATTTAGCTGATGTCGATAGTGATGCTGCCTATACTCCAGATACTGCAGTAGTGCACGAAGATGGTTATTTCCAAGAATCAACCTTCCGTTCTGCTCCATACTTTAACGAAACAGTAGATGGGATTACTCTACTAAATACAAAGTTCGAAGAAGATTAGGTAAAAAAGAAAGTATAATATCGATTTGCACCTTACTGTAACAGGTAAGGTGCAAATATAAAAAGTTTTAGCTATGGGCCTATATTAAAGTAGACTCATAGTTTTATATAATGAAAGTATTAAATTATTAAAGGGCTATATGGATAATAATTATGTAAATACAATAGAAATGGTAGGGGTAACCAAAACATTTGGTTCTGTCGTAGCTAATAAAGATGTAGATCTTACTATTAGAAAAGGCGAAATCCTATCTCTTCTTGGTGAAAATGGCAGCGGAAAGACATCTTTGATGAATATGCTTGCAGGTATATATTATCCAGATAAAGGTCAAATTTTTGTTAATGGCAAAGAAGTTGTCATCAAGTCTCCAATAGATGCATACGATAATAAAATAGGTATGGTCCATCAGCATTTTAAACTGATTGATTTGTTTTCTGCTGCTGACAATATAATACTTGGAGAAGAAGAACCTAAATTTAACTACAAAGAAAAACTAGCAGCTTTAAGAGAGGAAAAAGCTAGATTGATAGTAGAAGATAGAAAACTATCAAAAATAAATCAAAACCAAAACCTTGAGGAAAATACAGATAAGGAAGTTGTTAAGAAAAAATTTACGGATGATATTAGGTGGAAAGTGTTTGTTATGAATTTTAAAATTATGGCACTTCCACTTGTAAAACTTGGGCATAAAATTAAATTTAATTGGCTTTCTAGAGACAGGGTAAAAAAGATTCAGGCATTTGCCGATGAATATGGTTTTGAAATAGATGTAAATAAGAAAATATACGATATGTCTGTAAGTGAAAAACAGACAGTCGAAATTATAAAAGTACTGTACCGTGGCGCTGATATTTTAATATTGGATGAGCCTACCGCCGTTTTAACTCCACAAGAAATCGAAAAGCTATTTGATGTTTTAAGGGCTATGAGGGACAGCGGAAAGTCTATCATAATAATAACTCATAAATTAAATGAGGTTATGGCTATTTCTGACAGGGTTTCAGTTTTAAGAAAGGGAGAACTAGTTGGTACTGTGAATACTGCAGAAACCAATGAAACTAAACTAACTGAAATGATGGTTGGCGGAAAAGTAGAACTTGATATGGGACGAACTATCCCTGAAAATGTTAAAAGAAGGCTAGAAATACAAGGGCTTTCATGCCGTACTCGTATGGGTGTGCTTGCTTTAGATAATGTTTCGTTTAATGTTAATTCTGGTGAGATTTTAGGAATAGCTGGAATCTCTGGAAGCGGGCAAAGAGAGCTTCTAGAGGCGATAGCTGGACTTCAAAAAATCGAGCAAGGTGTTATTCAATATTATGAACCGGAAACAGATAAGATAGTTGATTTGAGATCTAAAACCCCCACACAAATTAAGGATTTAGGAGTAAGGTTATCGTTTGTTCCAGAAGATAGACTTGGAATGGGGTTGGTGGGGAACATGGACCTAACAGACAACATGATGCTTAGATCATACAGTAAAGGTCACTCAATATTTTTAGATAGAAAAACCCCATACAAACTAGCCAAAACTATTGTAGAAGAGCTTGAAGTAGTAACGAAAGATATAAAAACACCAGTTAGGAGACTTTCAGGAGGCAATGTCCAGAAAATATTAGTAGGTCGTGAAATATCGTCAGCGCCAACAGTTATTATGGCAGCATATCCAGTAAGAGGGTTGGACATTCACTCTTCTTATACGATATATAATTTGCTTAATAAACAAAAAGAAAAAGGAGTAGCTGTTATTTTTGTTGGTGAAGACCTTGATGTTTTGTTAGGGCTTTCAGATAGAATTATGGTTATATCTTCAGGTAAAGTAAGCGGTATTGTTGACGCTAGAAAAACTTCAAAAGAAACATTAGGAATGCTAATGACAAGTTTGCCTGAAGATATAGAAGTGTTTGATGAAACGCTAGAAGTTTATGGAAAGGTCAATATGGAAAATGGTGGGGAGGAAGGCACAAATGTTTAAAACTAAGCGAGAACCTCTATTTCATTTAACTAAGCGCACTGAGGTAAAGAAAAGGTATGCCTGGTCTATACGAGTTAGTGCATTTGTTTTATCAATATTAGTTTGTGCTATAGTTTCCACTATTTTGACGGATAAACCGATGGGGTTCTTTTTTAAATACTTGTTTAATGGAACATTTGGAACACCAAGGAATATTTGGGTGCTATTTTATGAAACGGCAGTTTTATTACTGGTAGCGTTGGCAGTCACTCCGTGTTTTAAAATGAGGTTTTGGAACATCGGTGGGGAAGGTCAAATCTTAATGGGCGCACTGGGTTGTGGTGTTGTTATACACTTTATGGGAGGCAAGTCTCCGGATGGACTAGTAATATTTGTTTCATTATTATCTGCATTTGCGTTTGGAATCGCATGGTCGGTGATTCCAGCTTTATTTAAAGCTAAGTGGAATACGAACGAAACGCTACTTACACTCATGATGAACTATATAGCTATATGCTTAGTTGAGTTTTTTATAAAAAGTGTAATTCCTTTTAGTACGGGTATTTTAACTTTTAAGGAAGGATTTATTAACTTATCAAGCGCAACTTCTACTTATACGCTGGTTATTATTATGGCTGCAATAATGACTGTTTTAATGTGGGTATATCTTAAGTTTAGTAAACATGGCTATGAATTAACAGTTGTTGGCGAAAGTGAAAAAACTTCGCAATACATTGGACTAAACACCAAAGGTGTTATAGTAAGAACATTAGTTTTATGCGGAGCTCTTTGTGGATTAATAGGATTTTTGCTTGTCAGTAACACAAATCATGCAATAGGCAGTAACACAGTCGCGGGAAGAGGATTTACGGGTCTTTTAGTATCTTGGCTTGCACAGTTTAATCCCTTTGCGATGGCCCTCACATCATTTCTAGTTGTGTTCATCACGAATGGATCTTCCCAAGTAGGCAATTATGCAAGACTTGGAATGGCGTATCCTCAAGTTATGACTGGTATATTCTTTTTCTTCATAATAGCTACAGAGTTTTTCATTAACTATAAGATTATGTTCAAAAGTAAAAAAGTAGTAGGTCACGATGTGGACAATAATAAAGAATCAGCGGAACAGACTACCAATATAACAAAGGATGAGAGTATGCTTGGTGAGACAGTAATAAAGGAGGAGATATAGTATGTTTGCTACAATTATAACTCAGGCTATTAGATTTGGTGTTGTCTTCCTTTATGGCTCTACTGGTGAGATAATAATTGAAAAGTCAGGACATCTAAACTTAGGCATACCGGGCATAATGTGTATTGGTGCAGTCGGTGGGTGCTTAGGCGCAAATATGGCAGTAGCTAGCGGAAGCAAGTTTTTAGTCATATTTATGGGTGTACTGTTTGCTATGATATTTGGTGGTCTTGCAGGTGGCTTATATGGATTGTTTACAATCACACTAAGATGTAATCAAAATGTAACCGGTCTTACTCTAACGACCTTCGGAGCAGGTGTTTTAGGGTTCTGGGGCTCTAAGATGGGAAGATTAGGGACTACCTTTTATAGAGCAAGTAAATTCTTTACTGCACCTATGTTTGGTCAAGTTGGTACGGACGGTTTTTCAACTATTTTCTTATCGCATGGTACACTTGTTTATTTAGGTATTGTGATAGCGATTGTGGTTGCCATTATTCTTAAGAAAACAAGAACTGGGTTATCTTTAACCGCTATTGGTGAAAATCCTGCCGTTGCAGATGCATCTGGAATTAATGTTAATAAATATAAATATGTAGCTTGTATATTAGGGGCTGCTATATCAGGTATAGGTGGAGCATTCTACTTATTAGACTGTACAAGAGGGTCTTTAGAATATGTTATTGAGGCACTCGGATGGCTTTCTGTATCCCTTGTTATTTTCTCACTTTGGAAACCTAATATTAGCATATTTGGTTCCTTTATCTTTGGTTTACTATACATTATGCCTAACTACATTACAGGCATAAGTTTTGCTACAAAAGAGTTACTAAAGATAATCCCATACCTTGTTACTGCTCTTGTGCTGATTGTAATTTCCTTCTTTAGGAAACGTGAGACACAACCACCAAGCTCGTTAGGACCTGTCTCTTATACACATCTCCGAGCCCACG
>LSQX01303981.1_pt2 | contig 12737 bp, 11 predicted proteins | sample 654561 | NCBI WGS metagenome assembly LSQX01 (sample SAMN04489861, study PRJNA283612) | anaerobic digester metagenome | isolation source: 4 biogas reactors fed with cattle manure at either 37C or 55C with and... | place: Denmark: Kongens Lyngby | collected 2014 | reverse complement strand
GCGCGGCTTATCCGCTGTTTCATACTGGCCATATCCGCCCCAGCCCACACCGAGCCAGATTACCACGCTGTTCTTGCCCTGTTGCAGATAAGAAGCGATGTTATAGGTCTTATAAAGAGCTCTCTTGCTCAAATCCGAAACGCTCGGGCTCAACACTTCATCCCCCACCCGGACCCCGTTGATATAAAGCTCATGGTATCCGCAGGAGGCCACGTACATCAGGGCGCTCGCCGGAACCTCTTGCAGCTCATAGGTCTTGCGAATCCAGGGGTTCGCCATGCTGGGCTCAGGTTTGGCCATATCCTTGCTCGGCACAAATACCTCATCGGTCCCCACCCATTCTGCATTCCAGTCTTTTTCGCGCATCGGCCCAACTGTCCAGAAGGCCGGCTCACTCCAGTTGCTCCAGTTGCCCGCCTGATCCGACACCCGGACCCGCCACCAGCAATTCATCGGATAACGAAGCGCCTCGCCCTCATACTCAATATGCGTGGTTTCCGAACTCCTTACGATCCCCGAATCCCAGAGGTCCGGCGCACCCAGCTTCAGAAGCCGCTCCGAGCTCGCCACCTCAATCCGGTAAGCCCGCTGTGAGAGACCTCGGGAGCTCTGGTTTTGGGCATCGAGCTTCCAGAATAAACGCGGATTTTTCACATCCATACCCAGCGGATTCTTAAGATACTCGCACCGTAAATCCACCGGATCCACGCTGCTGAAAATCGCCCATGCAGCCGAGGGCAACAAAATAAACCCCAGTAATACTGCACTTGCCAGAAATACCCTAATCTCTTTTCTCATACCTCTAAATTGATGTTCTCTTTTTTAACGATTCTACTCTTCAACAATCTCGATCGTCTTCCAATAAGCGGCTTCCCATTCCCAGCCGTTGGCCTGGTTGATCAGTTCCAGCTCCACATCTTTACCTGCAAACTCCGATAAATCCAGAGAAAGCTTCAGCCAGTGGTTTTCCGTCGTCGTTTTTCCAATCAACCCGCGGTAAAGCTCCTTGCCCGCCGCCTTCACGATCAGATCAAAATCCCCCTGCGGATCCCGGCCCACCTGCAAACGCAGCAGCGTCTTTTTATCCTTGCCCACCGCAATCGTTCTCTTGAGCGAGCATCCCGTTTCCCGGTCCAGCGGGTGAACGCAGAGCACATTCTTCTCTCCCTGCCAATCCTGCCGGATACCCGGGTTCATATCCTCCCCGCAATTAGATATCTGCCATCCGGGGAAGAGCTCATCGGTCGCCTTTTTGACCTGCGAAGAGACCGTGACCCACTTGATCTTCGCCATCTCTTCGGGCGTGAACTTGCTCCCCTCTATCGGTTCGGGGTCCCAACTGTTAACCATCTTGCTCGGTTTAACGGGCACATCCGGAATAACGAAAATCTCCTCTCCTGCATCGTTTCGGGTTATTTTTCCTCCATATTTCAGGACCACCTGCCGAGCCAGCTTCTCGGAGACATCCAAGAGAGCCGGGTAATTATACGCCGTATGGTTGAAGCGAGTCTCCCGGTCCAGAAGCTCCGTATACGTCTTGGGCAGCGCCTCAAATCCGACCGTCGTGAAAAGAACACCGGCCGATGAAGAGGGATTGCAATCCGAATCCATTCCTCCGCGGCAGGAGATGACAATCGTCTCCATCAAATCCCCTTCCCCGTAGAGAAAACCCAGCAGCACATACGCCCCGTTGATCTTGCAGTCGATTCCCCCATTGGATGACTTCTGGTACTCGGGGTTCTCCCTGTACTTCTTCTGGCATTCACGCCAGGTCGCTTCCCAGTCCCCGGGGTATTGCTGATACCATTTGAGCATGTCCCTGGCCATCTCGGCATATTGACTCTCCTGCGGGATCGCCTTGAGTGCCTTCTCCACCAGCTTCACCCGGTCGGTTTCAAAAAAGGCCTCCGCATAAAGCGCTCCCATAAACTGCCCAGCATAAAGCCCGTCACTGTAATTCATCAGACGCCCGAACTTCTCACCCAGGTCCACAGCCGCCTGCGGGATGCCCGGCGCGATCAAACCCGAATAATCAGCCTCGATCTGGTAATCAATATCATTGGGGCACTTATTAAATTGTGGATGGCTCGAATCCGGCGGCGCGATTCCCTTTCTCAGATTCTTGCGGCCCGCGTCATTCGCGCACCAGAGGGGGTATTCGCTGTTGGCGAAATCAATCCCCGCCTGCCGTATGGAGCATTCCAGACCGTACTCCTCCAGCGTCCTCAGAAACGTCATCTCCACGTACAGATCATCTTGACCGAAAGCATCGTTGATCATCGTCGGCTTCCAGGCAGGAACCGACTCGAGCGGGATTATTTTGTCGCCCCACTTGAATTCTGTAGGCGCGCCAACGCAGACACCCACGATTTGTCCGACCCAACCCGCCGCCATCTTATCACGGTATTCCTTCACCGTAATTGTCCGCGACTCTGCCTGCAGTGCAACCGTGGCCAATGCAGACACCAAACAAAATGAAAAGAACTTACCCCTAAAAAACATACAGGCATTCTACTCCCGCCCTTCCTCTTTGGCAAGTCGCTTATCCATCTAAAACAAAACTTCACATTGCCTCAAAAATATGCGCACCGAAAAGGGAAAGAGGGAATAGGAGAAAAAGGTGGTTGCCTTAAAAAAATGCACAACGCACAAAAAAATATTTCAGAATTGATTCTCAAGAGGGTCCCATTTTCATTGAAAGGACAGGAAGTGATTCCATCCGGGAAGGCGACTCCCCAACTGTTGTTTGAGAAACAATCCGCAAAGACAAACACCGACAAACCCAACGACTCAACGTGGAAAGTCAAGTGTCTCTCAGAACACGTTCAACTAAATCAGTTAATGAATTAAAAATTATTTCTCGCTTTCGTTTTGCTTAATTATCTCTGTCTTCTTTTTTTGTGGAGGAAAAGATTCCGGAGTGACAAAGCGCAAGATTAAGTTACTCTTCTGAGTTTCATCCATTTTTAGAAAATCTTCATCTGAAATGGATGACAGGTTTTTGATGTAGCTAAGATACTCTAAATCTTGCATGCGCTGCCTCTGCACTTGTTCAACAAACTCACTTGCCTGTTTCCTTTCTATTTCTTCAACATTATCCTTATCTTCTCCAAGTTTTGTTTGAACTTTGGCCACCTCTAACATGATTTCGTCATTGTCCAATAACTCTTTGTAATCTTTCTGAGTTCTCTTTCGATCTCGTATCGTTATTGGCTTGGTCAAAAAGAAACTAGTATCATGTATTTCCCAATGAATCAGATTTTTGGTGCTGCCATCCACCATTATTGTGCATACAACATTCGGATTACCTCTCTTCATCCCGTCCATCCATTTTATTTCAAAAACAGGAGTTTTCCTCACAACCATTGGGCTTAATTCGCCCCCTTTTTCAGGGAAATTAAATCCTCTTTGTTCGATATTGTGTGAACACTTCTTTTCTAATCTTTGTGTATCTACTCCGGTTTGAGTAAGCCATTGCACCGCGAGTTGATATGCCTCCTCTTCTTCAATCAAAGAAGTTTTTTGACATATTTCATCCACCATTTTATAAAACTCCTCTCTCCCATTGTTAAAATTCGGGAAAGCACCCACAATCCAAAAACGAGCCAGATACCCATCTGAAAAACCAAAAAAATATGTTTTACCCTGCCTATTGACCCTAAAGCTTCCTGCTATTTCCTTTAATTCTGGCGGAGAGACACGTACCTTGTTCTCAAGATTTTCAACTGTAATCGGATACTCAGAAGGGATATCCAAAGTTTCGCAAAAATAATTGGCGTGAATAGCCATGAGAGTTGTTAAAACAAACCGATAAGCTAAATTTATATTAAACGCAATCATATTATGCTGTTTTTGTTTACTCTATAACTCCTGGATTGCTTCTTCGCAAATCGTAACATCCGGAGATATTCCACCGTGTCATTCCGTAAAATATAGTACGCCCCCGAATCCAACCATCAAATCCATCCAGACATTCATTTAATGGTTTTTCATCCATCCATTTGCTCCAAAGTGTTGACAGTGCTGATTGATAGTAATAGCTAACGAGATATCCAGAGAGCCATGCGCTTGCAGGGACGACAATACTTCCTTTCCACCCAACATATGCCCTTGGCTCTCTCCCACAGTCTATATAATTATTAACACAACGATTACTCATCTTTTCGGTAAAATCCACCCCAAAAGCTGCTGCCATAAATTTATCATGAGAGTAACATGAATTTAAGACAGTTAACCGATAAGGACGTTTGTTCCATTCAGGTCTCATGGACTGTTCCATGTAATCCCCCGGAAGATTACTATTTCCTAGCAGCTTGGCAATTTCATCAGAAGATAACGAACTTAAAATTGGATTTCCAGAGATAAAACCATCTTCTTCTCCGTGTCCAAACCAGAAAAAATTGCCGCTTTGTGCAAGCGCATTGGTGAGTGTATTTTTGTCCCCAAACGTATCATAGCAAAAAGCCGTGGAAATATCGGGATCATTTTGTGGAATTGGTAACACAGTATACGGATCATCTAAGGCTGCACTGTTCAGATAATTAATGACACCGTTTCTCATCAGTGAGGTGCGCTGATTGACAAAAGAATTTCCGTATTCATCCCATCCCCATGCCACTGTAAATGTATTAGGATATGAAATATGCCCTTCCTTTTCATAGGACTTAAGTATTGCTCCTGTTTCACTGGGGTTAGTTTGTGATGTTCCAGGGAAAAACTTGGCTTTGATCCCTCCGTAAACTACCTGAACTCCATTTGAATTACATAGATTCCATCCATAGTAAAGTCGATCATCGGTAACAGACATTACTCCAGATACAAGCAGTTCATCATATTCATCATACAGATAAACCGTGTAGTTTGTTTCGGTGTTGTTATCTGCCAACGTAGCATCGATACAGAGGGTGCTTGAAAAACGATTTGCTAGTGGATTGAACTGCAGAGAATTATACACAGCTACGTTTTTCTGAATTCCGTAAACAACTTCATTCTCTCCATATCCGTATTCTACAAATGCTTGAATTGAATACGTTCCATTTGTCACTAGAGATGTATCCCACTTAAGAAACCAAGTTCCATCCATTCCTTGCGTCACATAAATATCGTCAGATACTTCCTCATTCACCAACAAGCCTATAGCGGTCCGATTGCTTTTCAGAATCTTGCCGCAACCAACTAGCGGAAAGTATGCACACCCCGTCAGTGTGGTTCCATTTGTAATTGTTTGCAGGTCGATTGGATTATCCTCCAAACGAGGGTTTGTTCCCAGCAAAAACTCTGCTATGTTAGGAAGTCCATCGTCGTCTAAATCGCTAAAAGAATTAGTATTTGATGTGGATAATCCATAGTTAATCAACCACTGGATTGGAATTTCGGGGTCATTCGTGCTTTTAATCAGCTCAACAACAACCTTTCCTTCTGCCATTGCTCCTCTGCCATCAGTCACTATATAAGAAAAACTATCATCCCCAAAAAATGTGGATTTCTCGTATAAGTAATGTTTCCAGAACTTGTACCCGTAGCTGTTCCATACTGTGGAGGAATAACGGCGAAAAGCTCCAGGAAATCCCCATTAGAATCAAACATATTGGTTATGGCATTAAAACTCGCTGTATTTATGTTGGTCTCAAGAATCAAGTTGATATTTGACAGAGGAACTGGTGGATTGTTTCCATTCTCATTCACAAAAACAAATACATCAGTATAATTCTTTCCTCCGCGAGAATTCACGATTCCATATCCTAAATAATCAACACCATTGAAATCTGAGTTTGGTGTGTAATAAAGTTCGAAGGGAACAGAAATCCAAACTCCGTCTTCTTCGTGGGGGGCGGCATAATCAATTTCCCCGTATTCAGAGTAAAACAAGTCCGATACGAAAATATCTTCATCGTTTGGGGCTTGGTCATTTCTCAGTATATCCAAAGCATTCGCTTCGCTACCCTGTTGCACTTGGACAAAATCTGGAACGGCGATGGGTGAAATATCTACTACACGATAAAATTGGGAATCCTCCTGGTCTTGCTGCAAGCTTCCAACAAAAGGCAGGGTATTTGAGACAGCGATAGCAGAACCTGCATAATCCCAAAGCCAAGGGGCCGGCGATGTGCTGGTCTGAAGCATATACTCACCATCTTGCCATGTGTTATGAACCAGAATCGTTGAATAATTAGTGTTGGAGTTATATTGACTCAGGCCAGGTAGAAGTTCGAGCCAAAGTCCGTTTGTATCTAATGTCGGCAAAGTAACCTGGACAGTTCCAGCGTTAGTGCCGGAGCCAGGAAGTCCCAGCAGCGGTGGTAAATCATTGATACCTGCCCGGGTTTGTCCTGCTCTGGCACTTGCCGAACGCGAGACTGATAAAATATCGGCAACATCCTCTGGAGAATCTCCTATCAGGTAATTGCCATTCTCCATCAGATAAACCGGGATATTCCAATCTGATGGATAAGGATTGCAGGGATACGGAGGAGAGGATAAGCCTAACAACCCCGCCGAGAACAGGAAAAATGTTCCGCTCTGGGGTACCTGAGCCAAGGGCTGCGATTCAGGAGCCTGTTGAGCCTGAGTTAAACCAGCTGTGAGACCTTCTGCTAAAAGGACACCCCCACAAAAAATCAGAAGCAACGCGTACTTCCCACTTTTCGATGTGATCGTTTTCATAGTCATCCTACACTTCTACGGAAAAGCAGAACAAAAAAACTGTTTTAAGTCAAGATATTTGATGAAAAATATTTTTTACCACCTTGCCTCAAGGTATGCGTCTCTCCGGTGCACTCTGTTTTCGCGGCAATACTCTTTCCTCCAGCCCGCTTTTTCCGTCGGCAAAGTAAAAGAATCCCGGAAACCCTATTTCAAAATTGTACCTTCCAAAATATATGTTATCCTATTGCTGTAATGGCTCTCTGCGGGAGCCTGCAATTGATTAATCAACAGTTTTTTGCTATGCCCATTTACGAATACGCCTGTTCAAAATGCAAAAAGGTTTTCAGCTTTTTGTCCAAAACTCTCACTCCGCCCGGCGTTCCTTCTTGCCCCAAGTGCGGCAATCCTAAAATGGAAAAAATGATGAGCCGTTTTGCCGCGCCCCGCGGTGCAGAAGAGCCCGCCGCCCCCTCCGAACTTGATGAGCCCAAGCTCTCCCCGGCCGAAGAGGCCCGGATGGAACAGGTCATGGGGGATATCGAAAAGGACATGGAGTATGTCGACCAGAATAACCCAAAACACCTGGCCCACCTCATGAAGAAAATGAAAGATGCTCTCCCCTCAGGCGTCATTCCCAAGGAATTCGACCAGGCCATTAAGCGTCTGGAAAAAGGAGAAGACCCCGAGAAAATCGAAGAGGAAATGGGCGACATCTTCGGCATGGGTGAAGACGGCACCGCTGAAGACCCTTACGGATGCGGCCCCTATGGAGGCGGCGGCTACAGCCACGACAGCGGTCTCTACGATTACTAAGCGGAAAATCGAACCTCGTTCAGTCTAACCCTAAATCGTTTGGGATAAGAAACCTCCGTCAATCCGGATGTCCGTCCCGGTCACGAAGCTGCTGGCAGCCCCTGAGGCCAGGAAGACAATGACTCCTCCCAGTTCCTCGGGCTTGCCGAAGCGTTTCATCGCCGTATGCTCCCAGATGGATCGGGTCCGATCGCTCGGGCTCCCATCCGCATTGAAGAGGAGCGAGCGATTCTGCTCGGCTGGGAAAAACCCCGGAGTAATCGAGTTCACTCTCACTCCATTCTGAGCCCACTCCCGCGCCAGAAAACGTGTCAGGTTGAGCACCGCAGCCTTGGCGGCACTGTACGCAACCACACGCGATAAAGGCGTATGCGCTGAAACACTGGCGAAATTAATGACGCTCCCCTTACCCTGAGAACGCATATAAGCCCCAAAAACCTGACAGGGAAGCATCACCCCGCCCAGGAGGTTCATGTCAAAAAGCTTCTGCCAGGCATCTGCCTCGATCGCCTCAAAAGGATGTTCCGCAGTCACGGTCCCTTCCGGGGAATTGCCCCCGGCCGCATTGACTAAAATGGTCGGACCTCCCAGCCGGCAAATCACCTGCTCCAGAGCTTGCTCCAGCGAATTCTTGTCCAAAGCATCCGCCCGGATAAAGATCGCTTTCCCGCCTCCTTTTTCGATCGCCGCCGCACGGGCCTCTCCGCGCTCCCGGTTCCTTCCCAGAATGGCAACACTCGCCCCGGCTCCGGCCAATGACGCTGCTGCGACGCCGCCCAGCTCGCCTGTTCCTCCCAGAACCACTGCCGTTTCACCCTTTAAATCAAATAAATTCATCCCTTCTGCTCCATTTCTTTTCTACTTATTGAATAAAAAAAGCGCCCTCTTTTCTTATAAGAGAGCGCCTTCCATTAAATCACTTGCTCCGACAAAGAGATTTCTCTCTATCTGCCTTCCATCATCTGTACCGGCATACGACCATCCCAGCCCCTGGGGCTGTTCCAAGGCCGCTCGGATTGATTGGCCAGGTCGCTCTCCGTTGATTTGCAGCCGCTTACCATGAAGCCGGAAAACACAATCCAGCAGATAACAGCCACTCTGGCAACTAGATGCAATCTCTTGGATTTCAGAGTCATTCTAAAAAATTAAAACTTGGCAGCCATCACCGTGTCGCCCTCGATGATCGTCTCACCGTCGGTCAACCAACCCGGCATCACGCTGGCTATCGAATAATTGGTATCAACCGAGTTCACGCGCACACGGGCAATCAATCGACCCTCGCGGGAAACCAAAAGTTCTCCCTGCTCCTGCACGTCGCTCTCTGAGCCAATATCCAGCACCACGAAATCCCACTTGGGATCCACAGCCGTCACCTTGCCCTTCAGATCCTCAGGCAACATCACCATCTGAACGCCCTTCGTGTACCGGTCCAGATCACTCTGAACGCGGACGATCCTCCGGTTCAAAAGACTGTTCTCTTCCAGCAGCGCGGTGTTATTCACGACCGCATCACGCAAATCAGCCTGCATCTGCCTCACACCCTCGGGCTCCAGCCCCAGCGCGTTCCAGCGTGAAAGCTTGGAGTTGGCATCCGTCAGACTCTTCTCGGTTCGCTCAAGATCGGCCATCTTTTGCTGAGCCAGCTTCTCGGACTCACTGAGTCGATTCGCCGTCTCATCCAGTTGGGCACGTGTATCCACCAAACTGGCAGTGGTTTCCTTCAAGTTATCCTGAGTCTCCCTCAAAGTGGTCTTCGTGCTACTCAAATCGCGCTGAGTCGTGCTCAACGTGTCCTTTGTGCTGCTCAAATCACTCTGCAAGGTCTCTATCTTTTCCTTGACCTGTGTGTAATTCACGCCCACCGAAGCTAAGCCGGCCACCAGGGCGATTACCAATGCTATTCTTAAATACATGTCCCAAAAACAATACCGGGGTTCAGTCTAGCTGTCCTGCTCCTACTTGTCAACAAAACAGACAGACAAATTAAGTCTTTCCTAAAAATTCTGCGCTTCTCTTTTCCCATATTCCTCCATCCGGGGCGTTTTATTTGATCATTCCTCCCCAGACACATCCCAAAATCAGCCCTCCTATGAAAATCCTGTACCAGCCAAATCCGATGAAATTATGCGACTGCACAAACTTCAGCAGCCACTTGACCGCCACAAACGCCGTCAGGGCCGAAACCACTAATCCCACAACCAAGAGCCCCCAGGGTTGCTCCATGCCGCCCTCCTTCAAACACCCTGCAAATTCCAGCCCGCCGGCCGAAACCAGTGTCGGTATCCCCAGGATGAATGAAAATTCAACCGCCGTCTTCCGGCTGCAACCCATCGCCAGGGCCAGTAAAATCGTCGTTCCGCTCCGGGATGCTCCCGGTAAAACCGCCGCAATCAACTGTGCCACGCCAAACGCAATCACGACATGCCAGGTCAAAACGTCCTTAAGCTTTTTATTCCTGACTCCATATTCAACCCCCAGGATTACGAAGCCTCCGATAAATGTCGCCCAGGCCACCGGCGCAGCCTCGTCTGGCAGCCGCATCCCCAGCTTCTTGAGCGCAATTCCGCCCACTCCGGTAATGACGAAAGCCACCACGAGCTTGAAGAGATAATCCCGCACCTCCGGCTTCTTCCATTCCATGAGAAGCTCCCTGCAGCGATCATAAAATACCACGATCACCGCCAGCACCGCTCCGCTTTGAATCACCACGTTGAACATCTCAAGCTGAGTGGCGCTGAAATTTAATGAAGGCAAAAAAGCCTGCGCCATCAACAGATGCCCCGTGGAAGAAATAGGCAAAAACTCCGTTATTCCCTCTATAATCCCTAAAATGATAACTACTAGCCAATCCATAAATACCGGGAGATACTATAATAAGCATGGGAGCCTTCCAAGGAAGACTCCCATTTCTCAAAGCTTGTCTTGATGTCCGATGAACAAACCTCTCTATTCCGCAGGGGAAGTTACATTGGTCTGGCCATCCTGATGAATCTCTACATTCAAATTGTAGTTCGTCTTGGATAGACTGCGAATCGCACGGTCATTGCTGAACACCATCCGTTCTCCACCCTTGCGGAACCCATAGATACCTTTGCGCACGATATCCAAACGCCCGGAAACGCTGGTCTCCTGTTTGAGTCGGCGCACCTGTTCGGTCAGGAAGTCGATGCTGTTCAACTGACGCTCCAGCTCCGCCTTCTCTGTCTGGAGGCGCTTGAGCTCTTTGATCAGGAACTCGCGATTTTTCTCAGAAATATCCAGCTTGCCGCTGGTATCGCTCAATTCGCTTTCCAACTTACGGATGGCTTCATCCAGCGAAGTCAAACGGCCCATCAAGTCAGCACGTTCGGTATTCAACCCCTCAATCTGCTGATTCTTTTTGGCGATTTCATCTTCTGCATTCTTGGCGGCCACCCCTGCATCGGCCTCTGTCTTCTTCAGCCGGGCAGTGGTCTGCGCCAATTCATTGGAAAGTCCCTCGTTTAGAGTCTGAACCGCCTCCAGGTCACCCTGCAGCTTCTGCAACCTCGTGTTGAGGTCCATATTCTGATTCGTGTAATCTTTGAGTTTGCCGTTCAACTCTACCTTCTCATCGCTCAGATTCTTGATTTCAACGTCTGTTTTGCTCTTATAAGAATAAAACACACCAGCTAAAACCAGACAAGCAATCAACAACAAAGCCAAAACAAATTTAACCTTCATCGCAGTGCAATTCTAATGATCTCCCGTTCTTTTGCAACACCGAACTTCAACTTGCATTCAAGTTTATTTTATCTCATACTCTTCCCTTGGTGCAGCTACCGAACCACATTCCTGTGATGGTACTTCCGGAGGCGACTCTGTTCCCTGGAGCTACTTATCCTTTGAAAGTTTCAAAAGCGTCTCATGTCAAATTGGTTAAAGACGCTTTGGAAGGGGATCGCTTTTTTGTGCTCGCTAATGAAGGCTCCGCTAAGAACATCCCCTGCCCCATTTCCGGTCTGGGAATGATCCGTGCCGCTATCAAAGTCAAGGAGTCTTACCACATGATCTTGCAGGGTCTCACCAGAGTGTTTCTCGAAAAACGTGTCTCTGCTTACCCCTATGACACCTATCTGATTTCACCTCTGGTCGAATCTTCCGGTAATCGCAAAGTCGTCCAGACCCTCGCAGATCAGCTCAAAGAAAAAGTCGCTCATGTCGTCAAAAACATGGACGTCAAGACCTTCGGTATTGTTGCCAAAGTTTCGCCATCGCCTCAGTTCAAAGAAAAATTTTCCAATCCCCTGGAAGATTTCCTTTCCTACCTGAAAAGCGTGGATCATCCCGGCGTCCTGGCTGACTTGGTCGCCAGCACCCTGATTATCCCCGGTAAAGACCGCCAAGCCCTGCTCAACGCCTGTGCCGTGAGCGACCGTCTGCGGACTGCCATTAAAATTTTTCGCAGAACCTACGGCCTGGCCGAATGAACAACTAATTTGATGAACCTTGACTGATAACCCCTGATAACTTAACCTACTACGCGATCTATCATGAATTCAAACGATAATATACCTAACCATGAGCATGAACAAACTGAAGAGGTAACCCAGGAACAAGTGCTCGAAGCCATGTTCTCCAACCTCATCATTCAGCAGACTCGGACCGCTCTTTTTTCCATGGGCCAGATCGCCGACCCGGAGACCGGTCAGCGCTTCCTGGACCTGGAAGGCGCTCAAATGCTCATCGCCACTCTGGAAATGCTCAAAGAGAAAACACGGGGCAACCTCTCCGTTCAGGAAGATAAATTGATCTCTCAAAGCATCAATCAGCTTCATGATATCTTTGAACATACCGTCCGTACCGTGGAAAAAGCTCAGGCCGAAAAAGGCTCCCTTACCGAGTCCGGACTCTATACACCGCCCACCGGTATCATCACCCCTTCCGAGGGTTTCTCTGGGGCGGCTCCCTTGGCATCCGAACCGGAACCCCGTCTGACAACTACTCCGGATTCACCAAAGCCCCCTGTTGAACCTGAACCCGACGATGATTCCCGGAAAAAATTCCATAAAAAATATTAATTGATCACCCTGAATAAGGAGAAAATCAGATTCAGTTTTTGTTTACCACATGGAGCTGTCACGAGAAGAACGCAGAAGGAAGGAACGAGAAGCTCAGCGCTTTTATATTTTGCCCGGTCAGGGCAGAGGCGCCAAAAAGCGCCGTCGTAAAGTCCGTAGAAGAGCCATTTTTACAGGGTTACTCTTGGCTGCACTCCTCGGAACCGCCCTCTGGCTCTATCATAACCGGGAGTGGCTCTA
>LSQX01368456.1_pt1 | contig 12738 bp, 8 predicted proteins | sample 654561 | NCBI WGS metagenome assembly LSQX01 (sample SAMN04489861, study PRJNA283612) | anaerobic digester metagenome | isolation source: 4 biogas reactors fed with cattle manure at either 37C or 55C with and... | place: Denmark: Kongens Lyngby | collected 2014 | reverse complement strand
CCGGGTTCTGTGAGCGGGCCATCGCAACCACTCCTGCCGCATCGTGCTTTAATTTTGGAGAGACTTCGAGCTTGATCTTGGCATCCGAGCCTCCGGTTCCATCCCCTTTTGGGTCCCCGCCCTGTATGACGAATCCGGGCACAACGCGATGGAATTTAAGCCCGTCATAGAACTTTTTCTCTACCAGGCCGACAAAGTTCTTGGTGGTTATAGGGGCGTCTTTTTCGTAGAGCGCAAACTTGATAACGCCTTTGTTGGTTTCAACTACAACGGTGCGTCCCGTTTCCGGGGCTTGCGATTTGGCTGCTTCGGCTGCATTGATGCTCGCAGTGCAAATAAGAGCGCCGATTAGAACGTAATTCATTAGCGACAATATGAGACCTCCGATTGATTCCTCATTAACAGCGTTCGTTGCGGACATTATAACACATCATCAAGGCAGATAGACGGGACGAATCCTCGCTCAATGCCAGTGGTAAGTATAAAAACTGAGATTTGGGATATGCCCACCCATCGGAGCTTTGACTAAAACGCCTCTGACCAGTAGTTAAGCGCATCGGAGGCGGCGGCAAAGCCCTCCTGCATTGACAGTCCGCACCAGGCAGGCACAAGTTCGATTGTAGAAAGACAGTCCACGCCTTTTTCTTTTAACAGCCTCGCCAGAGCCATCAAATCGGAAGTGCCTGCGTCCGGCGGAGCATGCAAATCCGCCTTGCCGTCATTATTATGGATATGCAACTCGTTGACCGGCAGATATATTTCGTCGAGATATTGCCTTGCAGCTTCAACCGGAAATGGCATATCGAAATAGTTCAGCGATTTTCGCACGCGGAAGTTGAGATGGCCCAGGTCTATGAGTATTCCGTAATGCGGATATCGACGCAATGCCTCTGCATCGTCGAATTGCTCATCACCTCTTGGCCAGTCCTCCACTCCTACAGTGAAACCCAATCCCTCAGATATCCGCAGCATCTGGCCGACAGTATTCACCATCGCCTCCGTCTGGAACACCAATCCGCTGTCCGTTTTGAGCTTGGCGGCGTCGTAGTTGATCGTGACCAATGAGTTTGTGCGGGCATGCCAGGATGCAAAGAGGTTGAAATCATCAAGCAGTTCGCCGGTCTGCACAGGCTCTTTTGTGGGAGCCAGACCTGCGTGGATTGCAACTGCAAGAGCGTGCCGGGCAATGACTTCTTCCACATCGGGAGTCTGCCCGGCACAAAGAGCTTTGGCGTCTCTTGCTGAAAGGCTGATTGCGTTGTATCCCATTCCGATAAAACGCTCTATTCGATCAGCCAGATTTCCCTCGCTGAAATTCCACGTTGCTATGCCAATCAGTTTCGCCATAAGCCAATCCGCTCAGTAGCTATGCTATATCCAGCCAAGGTCGCGCATCGAATCCGCTACCTCGTTTACCGCGATGACCTGCGCGGCCAGGCGGTTCGATATGCCCGTATGATGCGCCAGAGTCACGACACTTTCATACGCTCCGACCAGATGGCTCTCGATCGTATGATAGGTCTCAGACTTAGTGATAACGCTGCCCGATCTTCCCTGTTTCCACTCGACATAGGACCCGATGACGCCGCCGGCATTGGCTAGAATATCCGGCAGCACACAGATTCCTCGATCGAAGAGGACCTTGTCCGCATCCGCGGTAGTGGGATCGTTGGCGGCCTCGACTATCAGCCTGGCCTTCGTTTTTGTGGCGATATCGCCGGTGATAACTCCATTGATAGCCGCCGGAATAAACACGTCGACCGGCATTGTCATTATGTCGTTTGAATCCATAGCGGGCAGGCTGGTCTCGCTCAGGAGCCTGACATCTGCCAGTTCGTCAACCGGCAAGCCCTCGTCCATATAGACAGCTCCGGTCTCATCTGAGAGCGCGACGATCTTTGCGCCCGCCTGATGCAGCAACCGCGCCGTCCATTTGCCGACATTGCCGAAGCCCTGAACCGCCACGGTGACTCCTTTGATGTCCTGTTTGAGTATGCCGTCCACTGCCCTTTTCACAATGCAGGCAACTCCATAACCGGTGGCCTCATCTCTTCCCTGCAAGCCTCCAATGCGCGGCGGCTTGCCGGTGACGGATTCCTTGACTCGAGTAAGCCCATAAATTGTGGCCATATCCGCCGGGCCGGTGTTCATATCAGGAGCCGGAACATAGGTTCCGTCCTTTAGGAATGTGCCGAAATTGCTGACATATTGCGCGAAGATCATCTTCCGCGCTTCCGGGCTAAGCGTTTTCGGGTTAAGCTTAATGCCGGATTTGCCGCCGCCAAACGGCAGCTTGGTCAGCGCACATTTGTATGTCATCAACTCAGCGAGCCGACGGGTTTCCTCCAGGCTGACGTCCTCCGCTATCCTGATGCCCCCTTTGGCCGGACCGCGGGCTATGCTGTGGAACACAACGTATGTATCCGCCTGGATTACCTGATCGCCACACTTTATGTTCAGGTTGGCATAGTGTTCCTGATTGCTTTTCTTAAGCAGCTCGATAGCCGCCGGATCAATGTTCGCTTGCTTAGAGATTAGATCAAAATCTACAACGCTCATTATCTGGTTATTCTCCTATTATGTGTAACTCTCGGCAGTTCTGCCGAAGAGAGGGTCTGCTGATGATGTGAATGCCGAACTCCACCATACCTGTGCTGCGATAAGAAGACCGAGTCCACGACATAGCCAATAGGCCACAAGGCCCCATTCATGCTCGATTTTGCTATGCAGCGCTCCCGCACAGTCGTCGGCATCAGACGCAGACTCAGCGCCGTCAACAGAGAGGTTAACAGACTCGACAGCATATACGCAGCAACTCTTCAAGGGCGGCTCGCCAATAAAATATTCAATCAGAGTCTGGATTGAATACGCACGCAGGCCAAATACAACCAGCAAACCTCTGCCGCCGATTGCCAAACCTTTTGTGAACATATTCCTAAGGCTCCGCCACATAGGTAATAGAATAACTCAAATTGCCTGTTTAACGCAAGAGCGAGATGACCTGACCGAACGGAACTCGGAGAGCCAACAGCGCGTTATTATTGTATGAAAATCGATTTTTTAATCACAATTAGTGGCCTGCCGGGTCGTATAAGATTGATTTCGGGCGGATGTGGTATAATAAAGCAATGAAGGCAGGCTACGTTGGCATAATAATTTGTGCTGTGCTGATTTTGCTTGGCTCCTGCGGGCTTTCGGCGGCACACGACAATCACACCGACCACCACGGTTGCACGAGTGGCGATTGTGAGTGTGCGCATACGTGCAGATGCGCCGTGGTGCAGGATAACGCCATCGAAATAGACCTGACCTGCCAGTCCATATCCCTAGACAGTGATTCTCATCTCATCAGTCTGTTTGCCACAGATATTTTTCGCCCGCCCCAACCTCTCAGCTAACACATTCATCTGTACTACTTCGTTCGGATAATTGCGCCTCAATCGCTGTCGTATGTCAGGATGTAAGCCTCTGTGCACATCCGCACAAGCGGCGCTTGAAGGCCGATTTGTTATTCACATCGCCCATAAGGAATCAGATATGACAGGAAAACTGTTAATTAGAACGGCGACGTCGGCGCTGCTTGTTTTGCTGCTCGGATTGCCGACGCTCGCTGATAATTTGACACTCAGACAAGCTATCGAGACAGCCCTGCAGAACAATCCGTCGATAGCTGCTGAACAATTGACTGCCGATGCCGCTGCTGAGGCTGTGCGTGGAGCCAAAGCATTAAAAAACCCGGAAATGATCGTCGCGCCTAACGTGGCCGGTTCGGGAGGCTCCGATACGGCGGCGATGATATCCCAGCCGCTGGAATTGAATGGTTCGCGCAAAGCTCGCGTGCGTGCGGCAAGCGGGGAAGCTGCGGCGGCGGACGCTGAAGCACAGATCGTCTCCCGCGATATTGTCTTAAAAGTGAAGCAACTTTATTGGGAGACGGCGCGGACGATACAGGTTGTCGATCTTAATGAAAATAATGTCACCTACCTGAATACGTTGCGCGATGCGGTGCGACGACAGGTGGATGTTGGCAGGTCGCCGGGATCGGAATTGATCAAAACCGATGTGGAATTGGCTCGCGCGCAACAGGAACTTGCCCAGGCGCAATTTGAGCTGGATTCAAAAAAAGCGGCGTTCAATTCACTGCTGAATCGTCCTGGGAAATCGGATTTCACCCTCGCTGACAAATTGTCATTCGTAAACATCAATCCTGATGCCGAACAGCTTCTGGCCGCGGGATTGTCAAATCGACCAGAGATACGCTCTGCAACGGCAGAAATAGGCAATGCTCAGGGGCTGGTGGATATGGCGCGCGCCGATTATCGTCCTGATGTGGCGATTCAGGCTCGCAAGGAGAGCTTCGATTCCGGGGATAGCGGGATCGCTGTTTCTGTCACCCTGCCTGTGTTTGACTGGGGATCATCGAAGTCCTCGATTCGGCAGGCAAAAATACTGGCATCCGGCAGAATGCTGCAACTCGAAGCCGTCCGCAACTCCATAAAACTGGATATAGAACAGGCCATATTATCGGAGCAAACCACCGCAAAAGTTGTGCGGCAGTTTGAGGGCGGAATACTGGATAAGACCACTCAACTGGCCGCCATGGCTCAAAAGGGCTATGAAAAAGGAGCCACCAGTTATCTGGAGGTCCTCGAGGCACAGCGCACGTTGCAAAGCATTAAAGCAGACTATATATCCGCTATAGCCGACCACAGCTCGGCAGTCGCTCAACTCGAATGGGCGACGAATGTTGAGATTGATGCAATGAGCGTCGGTGAGGTTAAGAAATGAAAAGTAAGATTATTGTATTATTTGTAGCAATTGCATTGGCGGCAGCCGGAATCACCTATAAGCTGGCGTCCGGTCATTCGCATGAGCATAATCACGAGCACGAACATGATCACGACCATGATCACTCCGATGAGGCGCAAGCGATATCGATCCCCGGCCTTAAAACCGCAGTTGCCATCGCGGGAGAGGGCTGGGATACGCTGGATCTGGCAGGCCGAATCACCGTTCCATCGGGCAATCTTGTTCAGGTCAGCCCACGGATCGAAGGCAAAGTCACCTCCGCGCATCCAAAAGTGGGAGACACCGTGCGACAGGGCCAGTCACTTGCGACAATATCCAGCGTAGAGTTGGCCGAGGCGCGCGCCGGCTATAGACAGGCTCTGGCCCGCCTTGATGCGGCGCGCAAGGAGTTGGCGCAGGAACAAAAGGCCGCCCAACTGGGAGCCTACAGCGTCCGTCCGCTGGAAGAAGCGCGATCAGAGAACGTGGAGGCTCAAGGGGCCTTGTCCGATGCAAAAAGCGAACTTGCACAGGCACGCAGCGAATTAGCCAAGTGTGAGAGCGAACTGGCGCAATGTACGGCGAGGCTGGAACGCGCCAAAGACCTGTATGCCGATCAGATCATCTCCAGACAGGACCTCGAAAGCGCAGAGGCTGAATACAAAATGGATTTAGCGGCGGTAGAATCTGCAAAATCGAAGATCACTCAATCCGAGGCTCGAATCGCAAAGGAAAAATCTCGGGTCGATCTGGCCGGACAATATCTGGCACGGGAAGAAAAAGTATATAAGGGCAAAGTGGTGGACTCGAAAGCGTTGCAGTCCGCAAGATCTGCTGTGACTGCCGCAAAGACCGATGTGGATGCTGCGGCTGACCGAATCAGAGTCCTGGGAGCCAACCCTAACGGCTCCGGGGATTTGATTGCGGTTGTGTCTCCCATTTCGGGTCGGGTAGTAGCCAGACAGGTAAATACCGGGGAGATGGCCTCTCCGTCGACCGTGATGTTCACAATCGCAAACCTTGCCTCCGTGTGGGTAGAGGCTGACGTCTACGAAAAGGACCTCTCCGCCGTGCGCAAGGGCCAATCCGCCGAGATTCGCGTTGACGCTTACCCTGATCGCGTATTTGCAGCGAAGGTGGAGACCATCGGAGATATGCTGACCTCCGATTCGCGAACCGTAAAAATCCGGTGCGTGGTAAACAACTCCGAAGGGCTGCTGAAAGGCGATATGTTTGCAAAAGTTGCCCTGATCACAGGAAAGCGCGGCAGCATTGTGCTGATACCCAAACAGGCGGTGCTTGATGAAGCCGGGAGCAAAATTGTGTTTACTCCCTGCCTTGACTGCCCTGAGGACCAGAAAGCGGGATACAGCGCCTGCGGCAGTTACGATAAGTTAGTGGTCGAGACCGGATCGGCGCACGGAAGTCAGATCGAAATTACCAGCGGGCTTGAGCCGGGCACAGAGGTGGTAACGGTCGGCGCATATCAAATTAAGACAGCGTTAGGCTCCGGCAAGCTTGAAGCCGGATGCGCGGACCATTAGAGGAGGCCAGGATGGATTCGTCTCACCCGACTCTGATCGATAGGATCATACATACATCATTCAAGCAAAAAGTGGTCGTGCTTATGCTTGTAGGGCTGGCGGTTGTGTTCGGTATTTCGGCGTATCAGCAGATGCCGAGAAACGTCTACCCGGATATCACTATTCCCGTCTTTACCATAGTCACCGAAAACGAGGCGATGGCTCCCGAGGAAATCGAGGTGATGATCACTCGGCCTATGGAAGCCGCTATGAACGGCCTGCCCGGCGTGCGACGGATACGGTCGCAGACAACCCAGGGGCTGTCGTCGGTGGTCGTTGAGTTTGATATAGAATCTGAGTTCTGGAGGGCGCGGCAGTTTGTGACTGAGCGTATGTCTCAGGTGGCGGCGCAATTGCCTGCGGGCACAGAGCCTGCAAACCTGAGCAGCGCGACAACCCGCCTTGCCGAGGTCTACGAGTTTGCCATTGAAGGCGATCTGCCGCTGACTGAACTTCGTGAAATAGCCGAATGGCAGGTGCGTTATAATCTGCTTACTGTGCCGGGCGTGGCCGAAGTGTTGAATATGGGCGGCTATATGCGTCAGTATCGCGTGACCATCGATCCCGATAAGCTGCGGGCGTATAAGGTGAGGCTGGCCGATATCGAAGATGCCGTTCAAAGTGGCAACGAGAACGCTGCCGGCGGGTTTATCAGCACTGGGCCGACTGAGTATACCGTCCGAGGAATCGGGCGTTTTGCCTCGGTCGATGATATAAAAAACACCGTTGTCGCCGAAAACGGAGGAGTTCCGCTCTATCTGCGTGATGTTGCCGATGTGCAGGAAGGAACCGCGATTCGCAGAGGCATCGCAAGCAAGGACGGCAGGGAGACCGTAGTTGCGCTGGTGATTAAACAGCCCGATGCCGATACGGTCAAGGTGGTAGAAGGCATCGAAGCAGCGATGGACGATATGCGCTCTACGCTGCCCAAAGGGGTTCGGCTGACGCCGTATTATGACCAGACCCGGCTCATAAAACACTCTCTCACTTCCGTAACGCGCGCGATTTTAGTCGGAGCAGCGTTGGTGATACTAGTGCTGGTGGTGTTTTTGGGCAATATGCGCAGCACATTGATAGTAGCCCTGTCCCTGCCGTTATCCGTATTGATAGCCGGGGTCTTGATGCGAGCGATGAACATTGGCCTCAACACGATGACCCTTGGCGGGCTGGCCATTGCGGTCGGGATAATGGTGGATGCTTCGATTATTATGGTCGAAAACATATACCACAGGTTCTTCAGAAGCCGGGGAAACCTTGGCGATCCCGAATCCAAGGAGCGCATCGCGCATAAGGCTGCGCTGGAGATGGGACGCCCTATCGCATTTGCCACGCTTATCATAGTCGCCGTATTTCTGCCGCTGTTTTTAATGGGAGGAATCGAAGGGCTGCTGTTCAGGCCGCTGGCAATAACCGTGGCCGCAGCCATGCTTTCGGCGCTGGCGCTCTCACTTACCGTGACGCCGATTCTGGCCGCCCGCTTTTTGCATCCGAAAGAGGAAGAGCAGGGAGAGGTGAGGCTGGTCAGGTGGATAAAGCGATTTTATGTGCCGGCGCTGGAGTATGCGCTCAATAATCGCTGGACGGTTGTGATAATCGCATTAGGGTTGCTTATCCCGACTGCTTTTGGGCTGCTGGCGGTTGGCCGAGACTTTATGCCCAAACTCGATGAAGGGTCCATATTTGTATCGACCATCACTCCCGCCGAAACTTCATTGGAGGAGAACTATCGCATCACCAGTCAGATAGAAGACCTGCTGGTCAGAAACCCGGATGTGGCGGAGGTTGTGAGGAGAAACGGGCGATCTGAACGGGCGATTGGATGTGTGCTGCCTGTAAACTCCGGGGAGATGTTCGTCAACTTGAAACCGCGCAATCAATTAAGCAAGCCATCGGACAAAATACTGGCCGATATTCGTCACCAGATTGAGCATATCCCTGGAGTAGCCGCCGCCTTCACGCAGCCTTTGCAGAATAAAATCAGCGAAAGCATGGAAGGAACCCCTGCTCCGCTGCAGGTGAAGCTCTTTGGCCCTGACATAGCCGTGCTTGCCCAAAAAGGAAAGCAGATCGAGGATATTATGAAGCGCGTCAAGGGCGTGGCCGATGTGAAGATGGATCAGGCCACGGGCATTCCGCAGGTGCAGGTGGAAATAGATCGGCAGGCGGCGGCGCGATATGGAATATCCGTTGCAACTATCTCCGAGATTGTTCGGCTGGCCATAGGCGGGGAGGAGTTGACTCAGGTCTGGAAAAATCAGCGCAGTTATGGCGTATTTGTGCGCTTCCCGGATGAGGTGCGCGGAGACATCGAGGCAATCAAAAACCTGCTGGTCGATACTCCCGCAGGGGAACATATTCCTCTGTCACAGGTTGCCGAAGTCACCCTATCAGAAGGGCCAAACGTGGTATGGCGGGAGGCTATGAACCGTCGGTTCAGCATTGATGCGAGCATACAGGGCCGAGACCTGGGAGGCGTAGTCGATGACATTAAGGATGAGTTGAAAAACGTGGAACTGCCGGACGACTACTTCGTGATATTCGGCGGGCAATATCAAAACCAGCAAAGGGCGATGAGGTCGTTGACCACGGCTACCATAGTCGCGCTTGCTATCGTGTTTATCCTGCTGTTTGTTGCGCTTGGATCGGCAAGTTATGCGGGGATCATACTTGCAACAGTGCCAATGGCGTTTTTCGGAGGAGTAGCGGGGCTGCTGATTACCGGTGAGACCATCAACGTGTCATCAGCGGTCGGGTTTATCGCACTCTTCGGCATAGCCGTGCAGAACAGTCTGGTGCTGTTGACGCAGACCAATGAATACATCGCAGAAGGGCATACTAAGGATGAAGCCATTAAACTGGCGAGCGTGCAGAGGCTGCGACCGAAGCTGATGACTGCGGCATCCACTATGCTGGGGCTGGTTCCGATTCTTCTGAGCGGAGGAATAGGGGCGGAGATCGAAAAACCGCTGGCGATTGTGCTTGTGGGCGGACTGATCACCTCTACCCTGTTTACCCTGCTGGTGCTGCCATCTGCATATTTGCTGCTTGAGCGAGCTAAAGACAAGTTCAGGGGCGCAGAGTTGTCCGAAGCATAAGGAGATTGGAATGCGGGGGCGATTGTCGCATCGCCCCCGTTTTATGCACGAATCGCATTACCGGACAGTTATTTGCCGAGCAGCTTGAATGTGTGTTCGCCGGAGGCTGCTTCCAGGATCATCCATTCGCCATCATCCCGGATGCGTTTTTTCTCCACCAGTGCGCCGCCTTGATACACTTTGCAGTCCTTTTTGCCTAGTTTGGGCAGGCAAATGGTCGCATTGCTGCCGGCAGGAACAGTGACGGCGAGCTTGATTCCGCCTGGAATTATATGCCACTCGGAGGATACGCGGCCTCGCAGCGTGTCGATTGTCGCACGCGCCCATTCCAAATCCCCTAACACATACGGCTTGACCGTGAAACTCGACCAGCCTGCGTTGGATGGGTCCGGTTCGAGGCCGGCCAGTACGCGATAGAACCAGGAGCTAACAAAACCGAAAGCAGGATGATTATGTGAGTTCATCCCATTGCCGGTCGCCAGAGTCCATAGCTCCCATACCGTGGTGGCGCCATTTTCTATCATATAACCCCAGCCGGGATAGGTTCTTTGATTGACGATCTTAAAGGCCAGATCCGCCCGCCCATGCTTTACCAGCGCATCAAGCAGGAACGGAGTGCCGATGAACCCGGTGCTCAGGTGGCCTTTGTGCTTAACCTCTATCGCCTCGACCAGAGTTGCCAGAACCGCTTCTCGCTTTTCGGCAGGCACAATGTCAAGGGCAAGGGGCATGGCGATTGAGAACTGACTGCCGTTGCCGTAAATACCTGTTTTGGGATCGTAAAAAGCTCGATTGAACGCCAGTCCAATGGATTTTTGCAGGTCGCGATAGGTTCGGACATCGGTATCCCTGCCAAGGGCTTTGGCCATATCCGCAAACATACCCGTCATCCAGCAAAACCCGCCGGTGGATATCAGGTCCTTCGGAGTGCCTTCGACTGAGACCCAGTCTCCGTAGGTATTGTGCGCGAGTATCAGGTCCTGTGTTTGACTGTGCAGATGATCGATGAACTTCTTTATGCCGTCGTAGTGCTGCGCAAGAATCCCCTTGTCGCCGGTGTGCAGATAAGTCTGCCAGACAATTACCGGATATGCCGCCGACCACATAGGGTCTCCGTTTTGCTTGCCCCACACCTTGGGCACTGTATCGGGCACGGAACCGTCCTCGCCCTGAGCATCGGCAATGTCCTGCAAAAACTTCACGCAGGCGGGAGTCATATCGAAGTTATAGTATAGCGCAGAGGCTGTCATCTGCGCGTCCCCTGTCCAGCCCTGCCGCTCATCACGCTGCGGGCAGTCCGTGGGAATGGAATGATAGTTGGTGATCATACCCCACCATGAGCATTCCTGTATTTTGTTTATCAGATCGTTGGAGCAGGAAAAGACCCCGCGCGGCGCAAGAGCAGTGCAGACCAGTCGGCCTGCGATATCGCCCTTGCTCAACTTGCCCGGCCAACCCTCGATTTGAACATATCTGAAACCGTGATAGGTGAACCTCGGTTCATAGGTTTCGAGACCGATCCCCTCGGTGATGTAAACGTCGGTTGCACTAGCGGATCGCAGGTTTTCCTGGTTGACAGTGCCGTCAGGATAGATAAGCTCGGCGTGTTTGAGGGTGATTTTGGTGCCGATCGGCGCAGCTACGTTTATGCGACACCAGCCTGAGAAGTTCTGGCCGAAGTCCACTACATATACTCCGGGTTTGGGAGTGGTGATTGTCTTGGGCTGCATTGTCTCAACTACCTGAATAGGTTGAATTGTCTGCGCGGTCAGGTCGATACCAGGCATCTTTACGACGCCGGCAGCTTCCCATTTTGCGTCATCGAATCCGGGTTTGTTCCAGCCGCGCAGTTGCCGACGCGCGTCATAGGTCTCGCCGTTATAGAGCGTATTTTCCACTATAGGGCCGTACGAACGCCGCCACGAGCCGTCGGATAAAATCTTTTGGCTGGTTCCATCGACAAATTGTATTTCCAGTTGCAGCAAAAACCTCTGCGACTCGCTCCACCAGCCTTTTCCAAGGGCAATGCCCGCGCAGTTACGGCCTTGAACAATGTCTCCGGTAACGTCATAGGAGCTGTAGGAGACACGTTTTGAATACTCAGTGCGGGCAGGGTCGAGGACCCTATCCCCTATTTTGTTGCCGTTAATATAAAGCTCATAGTAGCCCAGTCCGGTGACATAGGCGCGGGCGCGGGAGATTTTTTTGTCCACATTGAACTCTCGACGGGCAATATGGCTGGACTGGTCAGGAGGGCTGGAAATAAGATTGCCGTCGGTCAACATCCTCGTCGACCAGCTATGTCCCTCTATGCTGTCTTTTGCCTGAACCTTCGCGTGCATTGCCAGATTGCTGCCCTGATCGTTGAGCGCCTGGGCTTCGGCCAACGCAAACACCGGCTGTGTGCCTTCCGGATGATGGAGCTTTGCCGCGGTGATGCGAATGTAACGCGCAGTGGTCGGTTTTACTGAAATCTCGACCGGCTCAGTTCCGGGTCGAGGCTGGTCTGAACCTGTGCGATCAACCAGCAACGCAGTGTTCAATTCGTGGAAATTGGAATCGTCGGAAGCCTCGATTTTATACCTTACAGGAAACCCAAATCCCGGTTCATCGCGCTGGAAATTATACGGACGAGCGGGATAGAGGAGAATCTTCGAGAATGCGGCGCGCTTGCCGAGGTCAATTTGCACCCATTTCATATCGTTTATATCGGAGCCAAACGTGGAGTGATAGCCATTTCCTCCCAGACTGGGCATCACGACCCACTGCGCCTGCCAATCGCTACTTTTCATTAGTGAGGTCTCGAACTTGGCCGGGAAGCTGAACTTGCCGGGCTTGCCCGATTTATCCCATATTCGGACGCGCCAGTAATATCGTGAACGGCTATTTAATGATTTGCCGGCATAAGGGACGGCTATAGACTGCCTTGACTGCACCCTGCCGCTGTCCCACATATCGGGTTTATTCAGACGCTGCTCACTCGTCGCCACCTGAATCTGATATGCGACCTGATCTGAGTCGAAAACCCGCCAGGAAAATGTCGGTTTATCTGAACCGATGCCTAACGGGTTTGTGAGATAGTCTGTGAGCAAATTCGATGGCTGCGAAGCGCAACACGCAACAGAGCCTAACAAAACAAAAACAAGCAGGAATGTAAAACGCAAGTCCTGGTCTCCTCCGGGGTTAAACATTGGCCAAACACCAAGAAAGTATGGCCTAAGCAGCAGAGGATGTCAAGTCAAACCACATGTATATGCAGAGCGATTATGTCC
>LSQX01236810.1_pt1 | contig 12738 bp, 16 predicted proteins | sample 654561 | NCBI WGS metagenome assembly LSQX01 (sample SAMN04489861, study PRJNA283612) | anaerobic digester metagenome | isolation source: 4 biogas reactors fed with cattle manure at either 37C or 55C with and... | place: Denmark: Kongens Lyngby | collected 2014 | reverse complement strand
CCATGAAATGGTTGGAGTCATTCACAGTGGTGGATAATAAGGAAACAATCGGAGAGTTATCGAAAGCGAAGGCTTCAGGCTCGGCATTTTTAAAAGATGCTCCATTGGCCTTTGTTGTATTGGGGGACCCTCAGATTAGCGATGTGTGGGTGGGGGACGCTTCTATTGCATCAATTATTATTCAACTGGCAGCCCAATCCCTGGGTTTAGGCTCGTGTTGGATACAAATCAGAAAAAGGGACCATGATGACAAAATAACGTCAGAGGATTATGTAAAAGATTTGTTAGGAATCCCCGAAGGTAAAAAGGTTGAATCTATTATTTCAATCGGTTATCCCAATGAAGATAGGCCGACCCATAAGATTGAAGATCTGAGATTTGATAAGGTTTGTAAACTGCCATCAAGATAGGCAGCGGTTAGATTTTCGGAGATGGAAACAACAAGAATTGAACCCGGACAATCGAAAATAAACAGAAGAATAGATTTTTAAAGGCCATGGTACCTGTCCCCGTGGCTTTTTAAATTGATAAAATTTCATCTATAAATAGGGGCGCAGGCGGGGTAATTTGTTTATATGACAATTTACTCACACTCAAAGGCAAAGATAAGATTATCCCGGTAAAATATATTTAGCACCCATAGGGATGAACTTGTGAAAAGCCCTTTATATTTCCTTTGAAAAATTATGCCTTCTTAGTATAGGTGTAAAAATAGTTTTAAATCTTAGATGTTGTTATAGAATCAATAATTAAGCCGAAATTATGCTATTTAAGGTGATAAATATAGGATTTCAGAAGCAATTACACGAAAATATTGAAAATAACATGGTTATTAACAAAAGAATAGGATATAATATTATAAAACATATATTTTGAGGGGGTTTAGAATATGTTATATTTCCATAAAGAATATTATAATTTAAAAACATTAAATGATAGGAAAAACAGATCTAGGGAACGTATGAATTATGATAGTACGATAAAAACAAATCTGGAGGTAAAACCCATAAATCAACCGGAAACATTCACACTCTATTATGTTCCAACCAACGATACAATAGAATTAATATCAGAAATATCCAGATTAGATATTTTACTGGAGAATTCATATAATGATCTGCCGGGCTTGGCTCAGAAGATGTTTTTTGTAGATATGCTCAGTATGGAATTACAAAGCTCAAATGAACTGGAGGGGGTCAGAAGCTCGAAGGATGAAATTGTTCAGACTACAAAGAGGATACTGGATGAAGGAAAAGATAAAAAAATAGAAGCGAGATTTATAAATGTAATAAAATCATATCTTGAATTAAAGGATGGAAATCTGAGGCCACCTGTTAACAGTAAAGATTGTAGAAAGATATATGATGAAATTACAGCCGGTGAGATTTCAAAAGACAATAGCCCGGATGGAAAATATTTTAGAAATGATATAACCTATGTTCAAAAGGGTGGTAGAATAATCCATCGGGGTATTTTTAAAGGTGAGGATACCGAAAAAATCATAATTGAAAAGATGAATGATATTTTCGAATTCATGGATGCCAGGGAGTGTTTTAAACTTCATAAATTGATTAAAATAGCTATTGCCCATTACTATTTTGGATATATACACCCATTTTATGACGGTAATGGTAGAACAGGAAGATTTATAGGCAGTATATATTTGAAAGAAGGTTATTCTTGGCTTACTGCAATGTCTTTGTCTCAAGGATGTAACAGAGAAAGAAACAGATATTTAAAGGCATTTGATATTACAAATCAAATATCTTCTCAGGGAGAAGTTAATTTCTTTGTGGATGAATTTCTGTCTGTTATGTTAGAGGGGCAACGAGAAATATTGGGAAATTTGGTTCAAAAAAGTGATTTACTAGGTGGAATAATGAGTAAGATAGAAAATGATGATGGGTTAAAAAATGAAGATGAAAAGAATATAATGGGTATTATGGCTCAGGAATACCATTTCAATCCACTGTCGGAGGGTATAGGAGTATCAGATCTAAGGGCTGTATTTGATTATACGGATGAAACCATTAGAGTGAAATTAAAGGGCCTGTTTGATAGGGGATTTACTGAGAAGATAAAAGGTAGGCCGGTAAAATATCTCATGTCCGGGGATTATTTAGAAAATTGATTTGTAATATATAAGGTAATAGGAGGTACCATAAACTCCAATGAGGGGAGAATATAAAATAAGCCCGGAGGGCGAAACCTTCTAAAAGATGGACCAATGTGGTTGGACAACCGGAGATTCAAATCTTTGCCATGCCCTTGCCGGATGGGCGCCGGGGGTGCTTCCCAAAAATGTGGCAAACAAAGCGTCCCCATGCCGCAAAAATGTGGCAAACAAAGCGTCCCCATGCCGCAAAAATGTGGCAAACAAAGCGTCCCCATGCCACACATGCCACATGAAGGCCCCCTGTACTTTGGTACAGGGGGCTTGATTTGCAATCGGGCATTTTTGCGCTATATTATGCTCCCATGAACATCTTTATATCATCATCTACTGTACCGATACCGGCAATACCGAATTTGTCCACCAATACTTTAGCCACATTGGGGGACAGGAATCCCGGTAGTGTTGGCCCGAGATGAATGTTTTTCACTCCCAGGTAAAGCAGTGCAAGGAGCACTATCACGGCTTTTTGTTCATACCATGCGATGTTGTACACGATAGGCAGTTTGTTAACATCATCAAGGCCGAATACTTCTTTCAGCTTAAGGGCGATGACCGCCAATGAATAGGAATCATTACATTGTCCCGCATCCAACACCCTGGGTATACCGTCTATATCCCCTAATTCCAGTTTATTATAACGGTATTTGGCACAGCCCGCCGTAAGGATAACGGTATCCTTGGGGAGTTTTTGTGCAAATTCGGTGTAATATTCCCTGGATTTCATTCTGCCGTCGCAGCCTGCCATAACGAAGAACTTTTTGATTGCGCCGGTTTTTACCGCATCGATAACCTTATCTGCCAAAGCCAGCACCTGGTTATGGGCAAAGCCTCCCACGATGCTTCCTGTTTCAATTTCCTCCGGTGCCGGTAAAGTCTTTGCAAGTTCAATTATTTCGGAAAAGTCCTTTTTACCCTCGGCGTCGGCCTCTATATGTTTACAACCCGGGTAGCCTGTTGCGCCGGTGGTAAATATCCTGTTCCTTACTTCTTCACTCCTTGGAGGGACAATACAGTTCGTAGTAAATAGTATGGGCCCATGGAATGTTTCAAATTCCCCTACTTGTTTCCACCAGGCGTTTCCGTAGTTGCCCGCAAAATTGTCATATTTTCTGAAAGTGGGGTAGTAATGAGCCGGCAGCATTTCGCCGTGGGTGTATACATCCACACCGGTTCCCTTGGTCTGCTCAAGAAGCTGTTCCAAATCAGTAAGGTCATGGCCTGATATGAGTATGGCAGGGTTTTGCCTTACGCCTATGTTTACCTCGGTGATTTCCGGATTGCCGAACCTGGTAGTATGGGCATTATCAAGAAGTGCCATGGCTTTCACACCATATTCACCGGTTTTCATTGTAAGGGCAACCAGATCATCGGCGGTGAGAGTATCGTCCAATGTTGCTGCCAACGCTTCATAAATAAAATGGTTAATATCAAGGTCCTCATCACCTATATTCTTTGCATGCTCAAGATAAGCTGCCATGCCTTTAAGCCCGTAAATGATCATTTCCCGAAGGGATCTTATATCCTCGTTTTCTGTCGCCAATATTCCTACAGAGGCGGCTTTTTCAAGCATGGATTCCCTGGAATCTACTGTAAAAGTTGCGGCATCGTGCAAATCTTCCAAGGAAACGGATTTGCGAAGCCCATCCCTCCTCGCAAGCAATTCCCTGATCTGCTTTTCGACAGAATCATCATCAAAGTTTGCATTGGTGATAGTGGTAAATAAACCGCTGAGCACTTTGAAATTGGTTTCATTGTGTTCTTTAATGTCAATATTACCTTTGATTATGATATCCGAGATACCTTTCAATGTATAAATCAAAAGGTCCTGAAGGTTTGCTACCTCTTCATTTTTACCGCAGACACCCTTTACCGTACATCCCGTATTTTTTGCTGTCTCCTGACACTGATAACAAAACATACCCAATTCGGATTCCCCCTTAAATAAAATTTTTACATTGTGATATATTATGATAACTTTTTATAGTACCTTGCTTGTTGTCCCAAGCGGTTCCTGTCTAAAATATTACCATATAAAATAGTCCTTGCGACCTTGTTTAAAATGGATTATATTATACTGTATAGAAATATTCTGTTGTTTTTACAACGAACTGGAGGTATTATGGAAAAATATTTAAAGATGTTGGAAACAATTGCACTTTTTGATGGCATTGATCGGGATAATCTTGAAACCCTCCTGCACTGCCTCAAAGCGAAAATAGTCCATTACAATAAGGATGATATTATATTCATGGCGGGTGAAAAGATAAATAACTTGGGAATAGTTCTTTCAGGTCAGGTTCAAATTGTTCAGAATGATTACTATGGCAATAAATGTATAATTGGCAATGCGGAAGTAGGTCAATTATTTGGGGAATCCTTTGCTTTCGCTAACACAAAATCGCTTCCCTTCGGTATTCACGCGGTTGATAAATGCGATGTTTTATTTATTGATTGCAGGGCGCTTATTACAACCTGTGAGGAATCATGTGATTTTCATCATAGGCTCATATTCAACATGCTGAACATTGTTGCACAAAAAAACGTAGCATTGACCGAAAAGATTGAGTTTATATCCAAGAGAACGACCCGTGAAAAACTTATTGCATATCTTTCGGCCCAGGCGCAGAAATCTCGGAGTGACAAATTCAGCATACCTTTTAACCGTCAGGGACTTGCGGATTATCTCAATGTAGATCGCAGCGCCATGTCATGGGAACTGTGCAAATTAAGAAATGACGGTTTCTTAAAATTTTCGAAGAACAAATTTCAGCTTTTATAAAATTGGGAAGGCCACCCCGTCCTAAACAAGGTGCAGGGTGCTTCCCAAAAATGTGGCAAACAAGGCGTCCCCTTGCCATAAGGGGGAAACATGTTATCACCCCCAACCACTAAATAAAAACACGGAATGTTGTAGATCCGCAATAAAATCTGTTGACAATATACAGAATTGGGTTTATAATTTATATCAGTAACACATACTGAAGTAACAATATCGAAATATAACACGAACACAGGTATATAGAATTAACATGTGCATAAAAATTCGGAATATTGACAACAGCATGGCGTACAAAAAGAAATAGATATAACGCCAAGTGTACAAGGGAAGATAAATTTGTGGGGGACGGTGGTAAAATGGCAAGGCCTCAAAAACAGGGTCTGGATTATTTCGCCCTGGATGTAAACATGGGTGACGAAGTGGAACTTATAGAAGCCGAGCATGGAATGACGGGTTTTGCGGTTCTAATTAAAATGTTTCAAAAGATATACGGAGAAGGTTATTTCTATGAATGGAATGAAAGAAATCAACTGTTGTTCAGCAGCAGATTTTCTATTGATAAAGATAAGCTCACGGGCATAGTCGATGATTGTATTAAATGGGGAATATTTGATAGTGATTTATATGAAAAATATAAAATACTGACCTCGAAAAGGATTCAACAACATTATGTAGCTGCAGTTTATAAAAGGGTCAATGCAGAAATGGTGGAAGACTATCTGCTGATTGATGTAAATGACAGAAGCAATATAACTCTGTTCAGGGTTTCTGACGACGGAAACTCAGATGCAACTGATATTTCGGATGTCCAAAGTACACAAAGTAAAGTAAATAAAATTAAAGTAAATGAAATTAAAGTATATGAAAATAAAATATATAATACTATTTTTGAAACCTATAACAACCAAAATATTATTATCCACAAGGAACTGACTGATAAAATCAAAAAAGCTGTGGATAAGGCATTGGAAAATGACGGAGAAGATATTATCTTAAAAGCGATAGAAAGATACGGACAGGCATTCAGGGACAAAGAATATCGATTTTGTACATATAAAATGACCTTGGATAGATTCCTTATCCAAGATAACGGCTATACAGATTGGCTGGATGAGGGCCAAAAATGGATTAATTATATGGATTTTAAGAATGGAGCCGGGAATAAGCCAAAGGAAGATCAAAAATTAAATATGAAAACAAAATTTCATCTTGCCAAAAGTAGGGGCGACAAATACACGGCGGATGAATTAGAGGAATTGATTTTTAATAAACAAAGGAGAAAAATAGAAGAAAACCCTTCATACGGACGAATAACTGATTTATTTGAACGTGTGGATAGCAGATTCACCTGATAAATACAGGATTAAAACTGAATGCTAATGGAATCAGATTTGATTTCTTTAAAACTTATTTCGTATATTTTGTCGTTTTGTATAAAATGAAAAATGAAGGGGCGATTTTCATACAGCATAAGTGGTACAAAACCATGAAGGGAAGCGATGTAATGAAAAAAATTGGATTACTGGGTGGAATGAGTTGGGAATCTTCCCTTGAATATTACAGGATAATAAATGAATTAGTTAAATCAAAATTAGGAGGGGTTCACTCTGCAAAATGTTTGCTGCATTCCTTTGATTTTCATGAAATTGAAAGACTACAACATAGGGGAGAATGGGAAACATTAAAAAAATTAATGGTTAAAGAAGCAAATAACTTAAAAGCAGCCGGTGCTGAATTCATAGTAATTTGTACAAATACAATGCATTTGATGGCCCCTGATATTGAACAAAATACCGGGTTGAAAGTAATACATATTGCAGATGCTACGGCTGATGAAATTATTAAAAAAAATGTTAGTAAGGTTTTGTTATTAGGAACAAAATTTACGATGGAAAGTTCATTTTACAGGGACCGATTAGAAAATAAGGGAATCGAAGTTTTAACACCCGATAAACTAGACCAACAAATTATACATGATATTATCTATAATGAATTAATTCTTGGAGTACTGAATATGGAAAGCAAGCAAAGTTATATAAACATTATTAATAAAGCGATAGAAAAGGGAGTAACAGGTGTTGTTTTGGGATGCACAGAAATTCCGCTACTTATAAAACAGGATGATGTAAATATTGAGGTTTTTGATACTACTGTGATTCATGCAAGGGCAGCAGTAGATTATGCTATTTATGAATAGCTGAATAAACCGTGGTGCACCGGGATGCGGTGGCCATCAGCGTCGATGAACCGAGAAGGGGACAAAAAGGATAGTCGGGAATAGTCGCGATCCAATTGAGCCGAAAGGAGTGAAATCACGCAAATGCAAGGTTTGACCGCAAGCCTTGAAAAACTTCATACGACCGATTCAGGCGTGAAGCGAATCAGGCGCAACCTTGATTTGCAAAATGCTGAAACACCCGAACTTGCCATCTCGGTATTTCCGGAATTCCGGGGATATGGCATTGGAACAAAGTTGATGAAAAAGCTGTTTGAGATTTTGCAGGATAATGGTTATGCGCAAACATCGCTTTCAGTTCAAAGGGATAATCCGGCGGTTCGGTTCTATGAGCGATTGGGATATCAAATCGTCGAGGAAAAACTCGATCATACTAGGAGCGAAGATTTCATTATGGTAAGGAACTTAAAGGGGTAATGACAACGATAGGACCGTGCATATTCGTGTTTGGGCAACAAATGTATATGTGCCGGGGATAGTTCCCAGCGCACTGATACTAATGATGCATTAGGAACCGTCCCCAGTGCATTACAGATGGTGTACATCTATCTGTATATTATTTGGCAGGGACTTTTATTTTGGAAAACCAAATAATATTGGCCGGGGGATTATAGTACAATAGTACTGTCCCCATATGTTTTTAACTATGGACATTATAATCTGTCATTGACACAATTGAGCTTGCAGGATACCTATGATATAATTTTGTAAGGAATAATTTTCATAAGGTGGGGATGTGGAATGGATATAAAAGGCGACGAATTAGTTAGGTATTATAAACAAAAATATCCCTTAACTTTCATAGAAAACGCTTTATGGGGGGATTCATCCTTAGATAAACGTTACGAAGCTGCATGGGAAATTGCAAAAAAAGCTGCAGGGGTTTTAAAAAGTGATTATGATGCTCAGAAAGTAGCAGTTTTTGGTTCCCTGACTAATCGTTCTCTTTTCACACGGTGGTCTGATATTGATTTAGCGGTATGGGGAATACCTGATAAAAAATTTTATGCGGCAGTGGGGGCCGTGACTAGTCTGACCACGAAATTTAAAATCGATTTGGTCGATGCTATGGAATGCCGTGCATCCCTATATAAAGCAATTAAAAATGGGGGGATGGAGATATGAGAAAAGGGCTTCTTACATTAGCTAGCAGAATACGTGAAGAAATATCCGAAATCAAGTTAATTATTAATCGTGTACAAGGTGGCTGGGAACGTGCAGGGTGACAAAGGGGGACGGGGTGACAAAGGGGGACGGGTGACAAAGGGGGACGTACCCAATTTGTCACCCTATCATATTTCACTGAGGGAAGGTAACTCTTCCGAGACTGAAAAACACAATGCACGGTGGTACCCGTCCTTGATGTGCATTCTTAATAAGACCTTATTCAAGACTATGTTGTTTCATATTTAGCATGACTGCCTTTTTGGGGGGCTTTTTGGAAACCTGTTTTCTCCAGGGCCTTAATAATTTTATCAGGTGGCAATATGGGGTATTTGGAACCCATTATAATGGCACCTCTATCGTTGTTATAAAAGTAGGAACATTGAGGTGTTCCGGTGTTGTATCCTCATAAAACAGTTCAAGTGCCTCCCTCAGATTATCTAATGATTCTTCAATGGTGCTTCCTTGTGAGGCAATACTATTTTCAAGACATTTTGCAACATACCAATTGTCTTCTTTTTGGACAATGACAGTTACTCTGATATTTATAGTAAGCACCTCATTTCGAAATCATATTTGTTTATAATTATATCATGATTTGCATGAGAATAAACAAATTTTAATTATGCTCCCCCATACCGGCATTTATGTGTTTGGGTCCAAAAACTATAGCGGTTGTATCTTCGGTGATGAAAAAAACAAGAATTGAACCCGGACAATCGAAAATAAACAGATTTTTTAAAGCCATGGTACCTGTCCCCATGGCTTTTCTCCCCATGGCTTTATAAAGTGAAGGTTTGAAAAAGGACTCAAACAGGAGAACCGTCCCCGTGTTTGCGTGTTTGTTCTAATAAAAACTCCGACGAATGGTTTTGTAGCCAGGGTAACAAAACCATAAGAAAAAGGTATGTAAAGAGAAAAGATGGAAGAGAATTATATATGTATTATTTTGAAAAGGCAAAATGTAAAAATTGTCCCAACAGGGAAGGTTGTATAGCCGAAAAAACAAAGGCCAAGGTATTGGGTATTGGAATTAACACTACTGAATTCTATAAATACAGCCAGGAACAAAAAGAACCCGAATTCAAAGAAAAATACAAAAATCGTTCTTGTCAGGAATGGAAAAATGGGGAAATGAAAAATTTCCATGGACTGGACCGCGCCCGGGGGTACGGTCTGAGAGGCATGTCTACACAGGCAAAACTAACAGCAATTGCGGTAAATTTAAAGAGGATAGCAGGCATACTATCCTCAAAATTGGACTCATTTTTGTTCTTTTTTAGATTTAAGTTAGTATTTTGAAAAAACATTATTCTGGGGGGCACCAGGAATTTTTAAAGGCCACTTTTTCAGTGGTCTCGAACTGTCCCCGTGTTTGACCCGTGTTTGAAAAATAGATGAACACCGGGTGCAGGTACCACCCCGGAATCCAAAAGCCTAGAAAGTCTGCAAAATAGATAATTAAAAAACCCGGCAGCCAAAATGACTGCCGTTCTTTTTATGTCAGTTACGGTTTTCTAAATACAAACAAATATTCGTGGGCTATAAGTAAAAAATTATATTCAATGCTCCGTGTATACCAAAATCCTGTAGCACGACAGTTATGTTGCTCCTTAATTATATTTTCCCTTAATATAAATCCTGCCTTTAAAAACTGTTCCATAACCCTGAAACCAAGGGGAACAACATGTTTGTTCTTTCTGGTGTCTCCTATTAAAACAGCACAATGCCTATTGGGTTTTAATACTCTGAACAGTTCCTTTGCAACCTCATATATTTCTGTTAGGAAATCTTCTATTTCAAGCAATGAGAGGTCGCCCCGGATATCTTCGCTATATTTTATTATATTAGCGTAGGGCGGGTGTGCACAAATTAAATCAATACTTTCATTTTCTAACATATGTAGGTTTCTTGAATCTGAATTATAGATTTTAGGATGGTAACCTTGATTTTTGTTGAATCTGAGGTTTTTATTGGCTATATTGATAGCTTCCGGATTAATATCTATCCCTATACCATTTCTTTTTAATAACTTTGTTTCAACTAAGGTTGTACCACTTCCCAAGAAAGGATCTAATACAGTATCATTTTCTTTAGAATATCTTAATATTAAATTTCTGGGTATATATGGAGACCAATTACCACGATATTTTCCATTATGAGTTGCCCAATCCCCCCTCTGTCTAAAGCTCCACACCGTGGTTGCTTCCATTTTAAAATCCTTGGGTCCCCAAGTTTTTATATTTAAAGGGGATTTAATATAATATTCAGATGGAGACTCCATCAGAAGATTCAGATTATCATCTATTAATTTTTTGGGGACATTTAGTTCAGAAGCAATATCTGTAATGCAATTACCACTATTATTTAATGAAATCATTTCATGTATAAATTCCTCATATTCGTGAGGATGAAATTCACTTAAATGGTCCAGATAATCCCCGGGCTTAACAATTTGAGAACAGATTTCACATTTCATAGATATTAATCATCCTTTCAAATTTTTATGATTTCTTCCAAGACACCATCAAAAATCATTTTAGTATTTATGATAAAATCATTGTGTATAAAGGCTTCCTTCAGGGGTGATTTAGCCGTAATCCATCCAACACCGTCTGTAATCCATATAAACTTGTCCACGATATCCTCAGTTTTAAGGAAGGTGTCTAGGGATTGGAATTCACCAGCTACAGATTTTAACTTGGAACCGCCACCGGAGAAAAAATTGGTCTCTATTAATACAATTTTGTCATTATTCAATATTGCGAAATCATATTGTCTTGAACTTTTATCAATTGGTAGTACAAGATTCCATTGTTCCAGTATTTTTCCTTTTGTAGCTTGCACAATATAATCGAGACGTAAAGCAGTACATAATTCATGTATATGCCATTCAATTATATCCTCCATTATTTTACCGCCCCTATTTTTTCTGGCATTGGTACCTATGCCGACTTCCAACCCGATACAGTAATCAACAAGGTTTTTAATTCTTCGATCCCTTAGCAGTTGCAGAAGACCAACCTTATCGCAAAATTCAACTATATGACTTATTTCTTCATGGGTATATTCAGATTTTTTTCTGAAGGTGAAAGTCCGATATTCCCAATTCGGTGTTTTGAAATTGGTTAATACCTCCAGATTTTTCTCGCGAACCGCAATTAATATAGGAATAACTGATACTATATTAGGGTACCGCTCAATTAAATCGTAAAACTCAGATTTTATATTGGGCTTTCCAACTAAATAATTTAATATATTGAGTTCAATTTCAATATTTTCTACATTAAGAAAGACCTTACCCCAATCAACATAGAAATCAAAAGTCCTATTGGTATATCTGAGATTATCCATAAAATAATTGAATACATCTGTTTGGTTATTTAAATTCATTTGTCTATACACCTTTAAATCTCTCAATTTTATTCTCCTAATAATTTGTTATAAGCAACTCAGTTAATTTACCACGTCCATCAGGGTTTGAATTTATTGCACGTTTTGCTTCAACCCTTGTAATATTATATTTTTCATATAAATCATCAAAGAAAATATCATCAGCATCCGTATTTTTGGGATCGGAATTACTCAACATTAATTTAGCCCTTTTTTCATTAAGAATATCAAAGAAATTTGCCAACCTAATCTGTTCATTATCATCAAATCCATTACTAGAATAGGATGTGAAGCTAGATGTATTATTTAGCGGCCTATAAGGCGGATCGAGATATACAAAGGTGCTGTCATCTACATATTGCTCAACATTAGCAAAATCACCGTGTGTTATTTTCACATTAGAAAGTATTTTCGATATATTTATTAATCCGTCTTTGTCTAAAATAGTGGGATTCTTATACCTGCCGTGGGGGACATTAAACTGATTTTTTGAATTTACCCTATAAAGACCATTAAAGCAGGTTTTGTTCAGGAATAGGAAATATACAGATTTTTCAATACTATCATCGGAGGCGTTATTGAAAGCCTCCCGTATAAAATAATAATATTCTTTTCTATGTTCTTCTCCTAATTGCAAGTATTCATCTGATATTAAACCCAGATTATTAATTATTAAATTTGCATCGTTTTTTATTGCCTTATAAAGGTTTATTAAATTTTCATTATAATCATTTATTATAACTTCCTTGAATTTATATTTTTGTAATAAATCAAAAAGTACAGCCCCGCCGCCCACAAAAGGTTCAATATATTTACTTATTTTTCCGGATTTTAATTCCGGGGGCAAATTATCATTAATTACGGGCAATAATTGTCTTTTACCCCCAGCCCATTTTAAAAACGGAGAAACTTTTATATTATTCATCAAATCATCCTTTTATGAGATATAATTTTGTATCTCTATCTTATACCTGTCTCTTATACACATCT
>LSQX01213401.1_pt2 | contig 12738 bp, 12 predicted proteins | sample 654561 | NCBI WGS metagenome assembly LSQX01 (sample SAMN04489861, study PRJNA283612) | anaerobic digester metagenome | isolation source: 4 biogas reactors fed with cattle manure at either 37C or 55C with and... | place: Denmark: Kongens Lyngby | collected 2014 | reverse complement strand
GCGGTAATAATTTCAGGAAAAGATAAATCAAAAAGTTCTACCAAAACACACATAGGTAAAAGCATCCAAGAAGTATGCAATTAGGAAGATCACATCTTGTCAGATTTATCCAACAGCTGTGAATACATAACATTTGAAAAAACCTGTTTAGCGGTCATAGAAAAACAAAAAGCGCAAAGAAGCCGCCAGCTCTTTTGTCTAAATGACGAAAAACTAACTTGTTGTTATGTCTGTGACTACAGACATGAATGCACGATAAGCTGTAAATACTTAGGAAATACCGATAACTCAACCAAGCAAACAGATATCCCCCAACCAGAACCTCCAAATAAACTAGAGAACGAAGTCAATCCTCCAAAAGATATTTTGATTGTTTGTTGCTCCGAATGTAAGGTAGAAATGACTCTAAAAAAAATCAAACTATACATCGACGTCGATACTTCCAGACAAACTGATGAAGTTCTTCGTCTTAATGCCTATTTATGTCCTTACTGTGGCAGAATTGAATTAAGAGCAAAATGAAGTCACGATAAATATGGTGTCGCAGTGTAGGTGGTGGTAAATTTCCCATAAAATACGCTCCTGCACCATCATCCGTTAGAGTAGGAGACGAAATAGAAGTAAACATCACGGAAAAAACCAAAGGTGGAAAAGGAATCATACAAATCCGAGGCTACTCCATCATTGCAAAAAGCTAAACTTCAAGACAGCATAAGAATAAGAATTATCAAAATAAACAAAAAACCAACCGGAGAATTAATACAGTAAAAAACAGAAGTGATCGTATGCCATTAAAGAAAATATCTCACCTAACATTGGGCATAATAGCAGCCATAACAGGGGCAGCTACTTTCCTTCTGCTTGTGTTACCATACGTACTGTTTCCACAACTCTACAATCCAAAAGCTAACGCCAGCATGGGTTACACTACACCAGCCACCCTAGAAGGGTGGATATTAGCAATCAGTGGGTTCATCCTATTGGGTATTACCATAATTTTTGTAAAACTATACAAAAACAAATAAAAATAATAAAATCAAGATTTTAGGCAAGACCCCGATTCCTATTTTGTGGCTTGAGAAGTGTGGTTCGCTAGGTAGCGACCCAGCCTTCGCAGCTAATAAGTAAAGATTCGCAAAAATTGCAAAGTGCCTTTTTCAGAAATCCTTAATTTTGATCGTCAAATCTCTTGTGCTGAGGTAGAATCATGCCTTCAGCAACAAGACGGTTCTCAGAACCCTGAGACTGTTTGAGTGATCATAGAAACTTTATGGTTCAGAGTGTAATGACATAATCGTGAAAAATAATGTTGAAACCCTTGGTAAATTCACGTGTTGTACCTCTAAAATCAAGAGGTTTGCGAATAATTCGATCAACATAGTTACAATGTTGATTGCAGAAGGCTTAATACTTCGCTGAGTAGAGGATTAAAATGAAGACTAAAAACCCGATATTGACTTTGAGTTGTTTAGAATGCGCTAAGAAAAATACTATTCCCCAATGGAGTGGTCAGTTATGGTGACCTTCTCTATACTTATCGCTCCTATATTGACCTTTACGTTAGCAATAATTATCGGTATAGCCTTCGGTTTTGCCCCGACTAAATTTAAGCAATCTAAAATGATTTATATGGTTGCTTTTTCTGTGGCCATTGGGGTTGTTTCTTTGATGCTGATTTTTGTTTTTGGTAGTGTACTTCGTGATTCAGTGTATTCGATTAGTTTGTTTAACACTTTTGCTGCATCATTTAGAGGTTTTGAAATGGCAATTATCAAGTATAATTCTGAAATTGTTGCAGCCACCCTTCTTGTTGTGATTCTTGAATTTGGTCTATTTTTGGGGTTTAGTCCTGTTTTTGTATTAAGAAATAAACAAGAACAACAAAATCCGACAGCTATATTAGATGAGCAATCAAAATCTAAAGAAACCCCCCGTAAAACGAATACCCCAGTAAATCCGTCAGTTCCCACGAGCCTTAACAAACCAATAATGTCATCTGAAGAGCCGGGGTTGCGACGAAATGAACAAAATATGATGGAACTCTTTCTTTATGGGAAAGTCAGCCAAATCATTCCGACTGTTAATCCGACTGAACCCGAAGGTTATAGTTATGAAGGTATCCCACAGTTGGATTGGGATACAAAACACTCTCGCCAAGTGCTAGATGCACTGGTTCGTAAGGGCTACTTGAGCGCTGAGTTGATTGATAAAGTGATTGTCTGTCAGACGTGCGGTTCAGGTAATGTTCGAGTCGTGAAAGTCTGTCCTGAATGTAATTCTTTGCGACTTCACAAAGAGGGTTTAATCGAGCACTTCTCCTGTGGTGCCGTTGAAAGGCAAAGCACGTTTGAGGGTAAAAATGGTGATTTAATTTGCCCCAAATGTCATGGTAAACTTCAGCTCATTGGCTCAGATTACCGTATATTGCCTCCTGCGTTCAAATGTTTGAGTTGTAACACGCTAAATAGCGAACCAAAATTACTTGTTAAATGTGGTGACTGTATATCCGTTGCAGATATAGACGATGAACCGGAAATCATGCTCTATAAGTATACTCTCAACCCGCAGATGCCTACACATGAACTTAAACGCATAAAGCCTATAGAAAGCGTTACAAAATTCTTCAAAGGATTAGGTTACACTATTGTTGCTCCAGCATTTGTTAGTGGACGGTCAGGAACTCAGCATCTATTTGACATGCTCATATTAGGCCGTGTAGGCTGGGTTGAAACACAAGACGCTGGTACAGTAACATTGCGTAATACCAATGGTAACACAGCAGTTGAAGTGTTGGTCGCAGGCAAACCAATCAACCTTGGTGAGATTACACGAATCTACGGTAAAATAAGTGACATCGAGACGGATTTCTTGCTCTTTGCAGTTCCAGGTTTAACTGTGAATGCACGTAACTATGCTAAAGCATATGGTATGAAAGTAAGCGAAGGAAAGAGTATAGACGAAGCACTTGAGAATTCAAGAATTCCCAAAATCAATGGTGCCGAGACACCATGAAGCTAACTGTTTCATTCACCTATCAATACAGCAACCTTTTTTCACCAGGTATATCGGGTTGGTAGGTTGGATTGCGGCAACTAACATACTTATATGGAGCTCTGATAGTTGTTACGCTGTCACTTGTTTGCCTTCTCATTGGAACAGTGGATATTTTCATAGCAATGGTTTGTGGGTTTGGTGCTAATCTCTACGTTGTTATACTCTATAGGCAAAAGAAAACAATGTTTGTTGGGAGCCGCTTTGCCCCCTTAATGCTTGTTGCTGTAATGCCTGCGGTAGCTTCGATTGCAATGTTCTTTCTTGGTTACTTAGGTTCTAATTGGGTTGAAGCTACTTATAGGACTGCAACAACTACCGGTTTTAGCATTGCCGTCTTTATCACATCTTACCCAATTATTCCTGCAATCAAATTCAAAGCTAAAGAGGACAATCGCCTTGATTACAAGACCTCTCCGTTGGTTTCTGTTCTGGTGCCCGCATATAACGAGCAAGGCGTAATATCGCGGACGATAACTAGTTTGCTAAGTCTCAAGTATGAACGTAAAGAAATTATAATTATCGACGATGGTTCAAGTGACTTAACCCGTTTTGTTGCTCAAGGTTACGCGAAACAAGGTGTTAGAGTTGTCACTAAACCAAACGGTGGCAAAGCTTCTGCCTTAAACTATGGTTTGCTTTTTGCTAAAGGTGATATAGTAATCACGATAGACGCTGACAGCATGGTTACGCGAGATGCCGTGGATAGAATTGTACAGGCTATGGAATCTGATCCTAATAATGTGGCTGTTGCAGGAAACATAAAGGTGCTAAACAGTAATTCCATACTTACCAGAATTCAAGAACTTGAATACAGTATGGCTATTAACACTATACGTAGGGCATTTGCCTTATTTGGCGCAGTTATGGTTATTCCTGGCGCTTTTGGGGCATTCAAAAAGAAGGCTGTTATGGAAGTGGGTGGTTATGATACAGATACCGTTACAGAAGACTTTGACATAACCATTAAACTTCTTAAAACGCGTGGTGCAGTGAGTTCAAGCTCTACTGCTTATGCATACACGGAGGTTCCATCTAGCTGGAAATCTCTCTACAAGCAACGTGTCAGATGGGGTACTGGTACTTTCCAGACGCTGCTCAAACACAAAGATATCTTCACTAACAATCGTTATGGGGCCCTCCATAGTTTTGTATTCCCGATCATGTTATTCTCACTTTTTAATCCATTAGCTAGTTTCATTGCTATGGGTGCAGGAATTATGCTCTCATTGGCTGGTGGTTTTTTACTGTTTGCACGTATGATGTTTATGTTTCTACTGATTCAACTCTTTGTTTCGCTTTTAGCATTGACTATAGATAATGAGGATAGAGGTTTAGCTGTTTATTCGCCCTTCTTTGTCTTTATCTATAAACAATTTATAGACTTTGTTACGTTGGTTTCGATAATTAAGGCATTGACTGGGAAAGAGAAAAAGTGGCATAAGCTTGAGCGTGCTGGTGGGTTGGACGCAATAAGCGTCGGCCGCTAACTTTACCTTTTATGGTGTGTATTGGAAGCTTTTGACCACGATTTCAACGGGTGTTCCGCTTATGGGCGCCATTCCTTGATATAGCCATAGGCTGATGTGGGCTTTTACGCCTGAAGCTGATACTATGTTGTTGCTGGTGTAGGACTGGATTATGTTTTCTTTTAGTTCGTTGCCGATTGGATAATGGCCGCCGACGCTTTTGAAGTGAATGCTGTTTGGCCTCCAAGTGACGTAATGGGTGGTGTAATCACCGTAGAGTTGGAAGTTAAATGGTCTCTGATTTCTTCCCTTGGGCGTGGTTATATTGTGCACCAACCGTTGTTGTAGTTTCCGCCCCATTTGAGACTTCTATGTCAACTTCATATCTGTTGTTTTTTCGTTTTTATCTACAAGTTGATATGTCATCACAAACTACGTTTAAGGTATATTATCAAGCGACTGTGTGGTATTTTGTGATAAAGTGACTTATCTTTTGCAAACTTTACTGTCTTTTGGAGCAGTTGTGGTGTAATTTAAAGTGCGCACTTTTTATCATCTATTGTAAGGTTTTTACTGCATTTAATGAGAAAAGGTGATTAACCACTCAGTACAATTAGACTCTCAACTTTGCGGCATGGTTATTACACTTTGTTTTAGGGGCGTCGCAAGGTTTTTATGTGCCATTTAAGTGTCATAGGTGCACTCAACGTATATTAAACGGCAAAACAATGGATTGATGGACCAATATGGTAAGAAAAGCAAGAATACGCCTCACAAGCACCGATTACTCAAAACTAGAAGATGTTTGCGGAGAACTCCGAAGCATAGCTCAAAAGACAGGTGTTAAAATGAACGGTCCAGTACCGCTACCAACCAAACGCCTACGTGTTCCAGTCCTTAAAGGTCCATCTGGCGAAGGTACCGCGTCATGGGATCGATGGGAAATGCGCATTCATAAACGTTTAATCGATATTGATTCTGAAGAACGAGTAATGCGTCGTATTATGCGTATTCGTGTACCTGAAGAAGTGCATGTAACCATCGAACTTATCTAAATCTTTAGCTTTTAATTTTATTTTGGCCTTTTGTGTATGCTTTATTTGTCATTGTTTTACCTTTAGATTTTTGAGAGGTGAAAATAGTGAAGGAGTGTGTTGTATTGTAGTTGGTCATCATGAGGCTGTAGGTAAAGCTATTGCTGGGTGGGAAGCTCAGGGATGTCAACTGCAACTTATAATACTACAGGAATAGATGGTTCATTGAATTAGAATTATATAGTAAATCACTATCTGCTTTTGAAAGGAAAAAATGAATATATTCACATACTAAATGATTAAGTACGTGGTGATAGTGAGGATTAGCGCAGGGATGAATGCTGCTGCCCAGACTTTTTTGTTTATTCTAAAGATTTTATAGCCATCAAAGATCCCGAATGGTATCAGGTTGAACAGTGCCATAAATGCATTAATGTATGCTAAAAATGCGAACGCAAAGGTAAACTCACTTATAGGTAACGCAAAGGTCAGAAATAGAAATACGGCTGAATATATCATGTTGCTGATAACGCCGGCTATTGAAATTTTCAGCATGTCTTTAGCGTTTGAGATTTGCCCTCCGATCATCATTGCACCTGGTGCGATCATTTTAAAGGGTAAAAATACTGAGAGAAAGGTTAGGACTGCCCCCCATGTTGTTAGTCTGAATTCCGCCCATAATCCTGCTTTTTGGGCCATTACTTTGTGTGCAATTTCATGTGTTAAAAAAGACACCGTCATGAACACTGCAAAAAATGATATAACCAACCAGTTCCAATTTGCCATTTGAATTTGGTTTAATGTATATAGATAAATGAATATTGAAACGCCGATGCCTAATACGAGTGCTGTTGCTATACCAAAGTGTTTGAGTTCTTTGGGGCTCCAAAGAATTTTATGCTTTTTCTTAAAGCTGTCTTGCCCATATACGTAACTATAGCTATAGTTGCCGTAGCCTCGTTGTGTCATTACATGACCTTGGCGTTCTGCTCGGGCATGGTCTAATCTTGGGCATGCATGGTTCTCTGGTAAGCGGTGTATACTACAGAATCCTCCTCCACAGTAGGGACATCGGAATGGCATGTCTACGTTTTGGTTGCATGCTTGGCAGTTCATGATTGTAACGCCTTTCCTGACTAATGGATTTGGTATCTTATATTTTTACGCCAACATCAAAGCGTTTTTGTGAACTACTCCAGATGTTTAGCAGTTTATCTTTGGTGTTTTCTTGGTTGTTTCTTTTTTTTTGAGTAGTTTCCTTGTTTTAATACTGGTAAACACTTAATAACTGCGTTAAATTCTCAGATACCCAAGGAGAATCAAGATTGTTTCTCAACGATATCGTTCAAGTAATCTATTCACCAAAAAAGGCGTTTAAGAAAATACTTGCTGAACCCAAATATCTAGGTGTTATTTTGATCTTCATCCTGTTTGTTGGTCTGCAAATAGGCTATGAGTATGCACAATTTAGTAAAGTTCAGGTAGAAACAACTTCTCCAGCGCCTGGAATGATGCAGGAAAATAATAATGCCACTAACTGGGTAAGTGGCGATAATGTGGTTTTAACTAATAATTTTGATGATTATTATAACAACAGTGTTTACGTAGCGTCTTTTTTTGCAAGCTATAGTTTATTTGGTAATAACAGTCTCCAAGTAGAAGCAAACGACACAGACACCGTTACATTAGCTTTAAGCAACACTTCAAACGTTGACTGCACAGCAAACGGCTTCCAAAACCTGTCTTTAACTATGAAACTTGTAGAACCCCAACATGTGCCCTCTAATGCTATTTTAACTCTATACTCAATTAATGACAATGACTTCTATACGTATGACTTTACTTCTGCACTTCAAAATGCAAATGCAGTTAACCAATGGGGTAATCTTACAATTCCTTTAGGACCTGAAGCGGATGGCTGGACAGAAACTGGTATTCCGTCTTGGCAAAATATTACTTCTCTGACACTCCAGCTTACATACGCTGACAGCCAAGATATAACCATTCACATTGGTGCGTTGTTTTTCCGCGGTCAATACATCCATTTACTTCAGGATAATTTGTTTGACTTCTTGGGTACATTTACTATTGAATTTACAATGCAGTTTCTTGTTACCTGGCTTGTATTGACAGCGATGATTTGGCTTATCCTTAAAGGATTGAAGCGTCCAGTGACTTGGAAACCAATCTTTGTCGCTGCCGGTTTTGCAATGGTCGTAATGGTTATTCGTGCTTTAGTAAATCTAGTTGTAGCAACTACTCTTTCCCCCATGTACTATCCATTTGACGCTGCTTACGGTGTAGTCTACAACATTTTTGGAGCGCTCTCTTATCCTCCAACGGTAGTTTTGCCAGTGGCGGAATCAGCCGCCGCGATTAATTCTATAACTACATCGATGACTGTCTTCAATGCTATACTGACGGCTATGTTTATAGTGTCTTATGTGTGGCTAGCGGCTTTAGTTGCTGTTGTAGTTAAGGAGGCTAAGCCAGAATTCTCAACTTTTAAAGCTATTATAGTGGGTGGTGCCAGTGTTGTTGCGACTATTTTGATTCTGTTGTTACTAGTGGTGTTAAGGGTAATCGGTTTTATTTAGGTCCTCTTTTTTTCTTTTTCACTCTTTTTTCGTATAGTAAGTAGGTAAGATTTATATCGTTGAAAGAGAAAAAGCGTTAGCGAGAGCTTAGAAGTGAAGTAAATTGGTTGATATTAAAGACCTTCAAGATGGAATGAAGCGGGTTAGCGTTGAAGCTAAAGTCGTTGAGAAAGGCGACGTCCGTGAAGTTAAATCGCGATATAAGGATGAGACTTATCGAATTGTTGATGCTGTCGTAGCCGATGAAACAGGTAGCATAAAGTTGACTCTGTGGAATGAACAGATTGAACAAGTGAATGTTGGAGATAACCTTAAAATTGAGAATGGTTACGTTACCAGTTTTAAGGGTGAAAACCAACTTAACGTTGGCAAATTCGGCAAACTTTCTGTATCTTAACTTTTCCTTTATTTTAGTTGTTTTTTGGTTCACGTTTTGTTACTATTGCTGTGATAGTAATTATTAGAGTAGCTATGAGAAGCATTGTTAGTACTGTTGGACGAATTAGTAAAAGTCCTATTGCTTCTAGGGCTTTTATTATTGGATTGTCTGTTATTACTTTGGGTGTGGGGTCGTTTATGGGTGCATAAGCGTATTCTATGTTAGATGGTAGCATTATGGTTTGTGAGTTAAGCCGCATTGTTGCTGTGTTATTTATCCATGAGAAGATGGTTGCGAGTGCGTATAGATTTAGTGTTGATATGGCATTGTCGGTTGTGTATATGTCGTAGTATGGGTACATGAGGTCGTTGCTAGAGTTGCTATGGTCGAGTCCAAGAGCATGTCCAAATTCGTGTGTTGTTATGTCCTGTAGGTCACTTTTAGTTAAGGTATTGCTTAAGGATCCTGCACCAATGGTGATTGTGCATTTTTCTATTGTTCCATTTACTCTGGGCAGAATGGAGGCTACCCCTAATGCGTTTTGTCCTGAACTGTTTACTGTTTGGGAAAAGACGACGTATATATCGTAGTTTGGTTTTATAGAGTCAGCTATTTCGGCTTCTATTCTTAGATTGACTAGGTAAGCGTAGTCTGTGTAGTTGTGGGCAAAGTAGGTTATAGCGTCGTTCCATTGGTTAATTGAGCGGAGTGTCATGTTTATTAGGTTTGTATTCCACCATGGTTGGTTTTCTGAGGTTACTATTAGTGTTTGTAACGTTGTTTTGTTCCAAGTGTATCCAGGGATATATTGAGAGGTTGTATTTTGTGTTTGTAGCTGAAAGGGTGAAAGTAAGGCTAACGAAAGTAGAATTGAAATTATTGTGATAGCGTAAAAAGTATTCATTGTATGAACAGTGTTCATTTCTGATTTTTAATATATTGGCAATTTGGGGTTTACATGTTCTTATCGGGGTAGCTTAGTGCAAAGTGTTGTTTTTTTGGTGGTTAGTTGTTACTGGTACTTGGTGTGTATCCAATTGCTTATGGATGCCCTAATGTTTTTATACAATTCAACCCTTAGGCTCAAAACTAATAAACAACCAAGCTAGAGCAGATGCCCCATAAACACAATTCGACTAAAGCTGCAATTGCCTAATAAAAGAAACAACAGGATACTTGTCTTTGTGATTGCAGTAATGCTCTTGATAAATGTTTTTGTTTTCTGCTATGCTTTTCCAGAGATTACTACGCTTGAATTTGACACGGTAGCTAGAGATTTCTCCGCTTATTACATGGGTACATGGCGATTATACAATAATCCTACCCAGGTTTACTATGATGGCAGTTTACCTGGTGATTATTCAATAGTGGGGACGCCGCAGCCTTTCAAGTATACCCCGTCTTTTTTGTTATTGTTAACTCCATTTTTGGCATTACCTTATATGGATGCACTTGTTCTTTTTAACGTGTTACAACTTGCTTTGATGCCGCTTTTAGCTTTTTTTGTTTATAGGTTGCTCGAAGAAAAAAACTTTACTCTTGGTGTGATCGCGGCTGTTGTGGTTTTAATCCAACCGTTGCCTACTCCAGCTTCAAATATACCATTCACTGAACCAATTAGTTTATGGCTGTTTGATATAAATTCTCAATGTTTTGCTCCTAGTTACTATTGTGGGTACGCTTATGTTAATGCTCATATTCTTCAGGCTGTTCTGTTAATCGGTGCATTGTATTTTGGATATGTTAAAAAACCGTGGGTGTCTGCGTTGTTGTTCACTTTTGGTTTGTTGGATCCTCGTGCTGCGCTTGTTGCTTTTCCATTAATTATTTGGTATAATAAGCAAGAAATACGCAAGTTTCTATTAGCGTCTATTATATTTGTTGGTGTCACGTTTTTACCGTTTTTTTTCTATTATGATGTAGCTTTTGCTTTCTTGCGTATGGGTTTTGATGCTAGTATTATTTCTCAGTCGTATGCTTATGATTGGATTTCTATCTATAGTGTTCTTGCATTAGGGTTAGTAGAGTTAATGACGGTGATTAGTAGGAAACGGGAAAACAATAGTTTTTTTCTGAAAACCGGTGAATTATCAAGGTCTTCTGTGTAACTTTGGTTGATTGCCGACAAAGACTGTTGGTATTGTTCCGTAAGATACTGCGTTTTTTGGTAGGTTATGTTGCCAAATCCTGTAGTGCCGTTTTGTCCAGTACGGTATACAATGGTTGAATCTGTGCTCGTGTCAGTTGTGATTGTTATGTTGGTAATTTGTGGGCAAGTTATGTTTCCGTTGATTGTGAGGTAAACCGTTTCATTGGTACTTATTGACGGTCTAGTTGTTGTTAGGCTTAGATTTGGAGGTTATGAAGGGGTTGGTGCTGTGTTATTCTTTTGATTTATGGCTGTGTTGCTGTTTATGGGTACAGTAAAATTGTGTCACGCCTATTATTGTAGCTGTATTTGTTCTTCTATTTTTCACGATAGTTTTATTATAGTACATTGAGAATTTGTTTAGTTTTATTGCTGGAACAGATTTGTTCCGTAATAGGATAGTTAGTCTGGTTTTAGTTATTTTTTTGGGGTTTAACAATTTGTAAAATTGAACCTTTAGTAAGTCAGTTATAACCATAGCTCTTCATCCTATGCTATAGGATCGCTTTTTTGCGGTCGCCTACAAGGCTGTTTAGCGCTTGGGTTCAAATCAAATTTTCATTGTGCCATAGGTGCCATATGGTAATAGCTCATAGGCAGTGCTTAGAACCTTTCAAAACAGAAAAAAGATCGAAAACACCTACTTTGGACTAAAAAAACAAGAACCACTTCTACGTTTGCCGTGTAACTATCAAATGGATAAACAGTGAAAAAACCACTTAAAATAGCAAAACTTCTAAGTGCCATCTCAGCAAACAACACTATACCCCAAAACACCAAACCATGTTTTCCACCACAAAAGTTTCTGAACACGGTCACACAGGACGCCTAAACCTTAGAAAAGACCTGCAAAAAACCACAGCAAACATTCCCCTCAGATGAGTTATTGACTCCTTCAATTATCCGAGCAATCAATCCCAGACCCATATGCTTTGCACAAGCAGTCTGGGGAGACACATATACCTCAAAGGAAATAGGCGTCAATCTTTCATTCAAACACATCTCAGAGACCCCTTCAACATAGGAAACATGATTGAGGAAACCTACGATCTTCGAAAAAATAGCGTTCGAAGGCGGCATGCTCTTCTACTGCTTGACCTGTTTTGTCCTACTCCCAGAAACTCAAGCTCGTCAAGAGGGGCTATAACCAGATTGGGAGCAAGTGGGCCAAGTTAAGGTGGCTATGGCGTTTTCGACGAGCACTTGGCTGCCTGTAGCAGTAGATGTTTTTTACGGGTCGCTCAAAGAGATAAAGATTCTCAAGTACTTCCTAGATCGGTTTCCAGGTGGGAATCTGGGTTTTGTGATGGATCGTGGCTTCAAGTCGTATCAGTTGCTGCTTGATCTAAAGAGCAACATATCCGCTACATCACTGTTTTAATGAATTCGAAGTTGCTTCCAGCCTCAGTCAAGATGATTGTGACTTTTGAGTTTGGCGAGAAGAGGCTGGTTGTTTTTTGCGAGAGGCACAAGGGGCTTTTTGGTTTTCTGTATTTGTTTGAGGATGCAGTGTTGAGGCAGGTGGAAGAGGACTTTTTGCTTAGAGAGGTGAGCAGGAGTGAGTTGGTTATGGATGAGTATTGTTTGGAGCGGCGTATGGCGGGGGTTTTTGGTGTTTTGTCGGGTCTTGATGCTGAGGCTAGGGAGGTTTATGGCAGTATAAGGGTCGGGAGGAGATTGAGCAGGCGTTTGATTTTATGAAGAATGATTTGGAGGCTGACAGGGTATATTTGGGCAAGGATGGTGTTGTTAGGGACGCTTTTTGTTGTTGTGTTTTTGGTTATGAGGCTTTATTTTAAGGTCCTTAAGCGGTTGTGGGAGGAGGGTCTGGGTGAAGATTTCAGTTTGAGAGGTTTTGTTTGTTCTTTCTAAGATGTGAATGGTTGTTGAGATTAGCGGTAGAGAGTATTTAGATGCGTTCCCAAAGGAGACTGAGTAGATTCTTGAAGTGTTTTCAGACCTTGTACCTATGGCACACCACTGAAGAGTTTCGGTTACAAAATAACTTACTTTTAAGGTAATACGACTAAGTAGTAATTAGTGAAATGATATAACCCAG
>LSQX01384728.1_pt1 | contig 12740 bp, 10 predicted proteins | sample 654561 | NCBI WGS metagenome assembly LSQX01 (sample SAMN04489861, study PRJNA283612) | anaerobic digester metagenome | isolation source: 4 biogas reactors fed with cattle manure at either 37C or 55C with and... | place: Denmark: Kongens Lyngby | collected 2014 | reverse complement strand
GACATAAAAAAAGCCCGATGTCTCGGGCTTTGCGATGCGTTTTCTAAAAACCTTTTATTCGCAGTAAAAAAGAACAAAAAGCTCTGTAAACCCTTGCAATAATGCGGTTTGCAGAGCTTTCTTTTTTGCCATCTTGATGTTGTATAATACGCCCTTATTTATGATACTCTAAAATTTTTTTAATCTCTGAGGTGCTCATGTACTTTTTCTTCAAATTCAGATCAAAAATCTTTTCTAGTGAACACAAAATTTCATCTCTATAATTAAACACATGAATGTTCTGTTCAATATAGGTACAAGAATACTCGATCAGCGATTCCCTTATTCTTCGGATTGAATATTTTTTACCTAACTTGAATTCAAGTATCCGCAAAATGAGAAGTGCGACAAAACAAACAAGAAAATGTGCATTGATGTGTTCACGTGTTCTAACGAAAATTGGTCTTGTTTTAAGTTCACTTTTGGTAATCTTAAATGAGTCTTCGATTTCCCATAACTGCCTATAAATCTCTCGGATTTCCTGATCAGACAGATGTTTTTCACTGGTTACAATTGAATAATACCCATCGAATTTTTCCTCTTCTTTAATTTTTTCTATATCCAACAATAGGTTAAGCCCATCGGCTATTTCCCCAGTCTTCTTATTAAATTTTATATTTTTCACATATCCTGCAGCCCCAACGCTGGTGGCCCTTGTGTATTTTCCCGGATTAGCGATTAGATCCAGGGCCTTTTTTATGACAAGATCCCGCTCCTTTTCTTGTTTTTTCGCATATTTCTCCGAATAGAACACCAACTGTTTTTGATAGATGGTCATTTTCAGATTCCGTTTTCCTTGGCGGTTTTCCAATTGTATAGTTTTAGCATATATTCGTGATTTGTACTTGACAGTATATTCATCACCATTTTTATCTGTTTCGATAGTTTTTATATACCCATCCGGGTTCAGCACCCATTCCTTAAATTCTTTATCAGCACCTAATACACTTTGTCCATAAACATAGCCATCATACCCTCGGGAATCATCATCATTTACTCCTGCAAGAAAAGCTGTATTATCGCTAGTGTTTAGCCCTCTATCCGCTACAACAATAATCCGTTCAAGATTATAATCTCTTTTAACTCTACGAATGAGTGGAAGTAGTGATTTCTTTTCGCTTTCAGCTCCCGAAAAGGTGTTAAAAGCCATAGGAATACCGTTTGAGTCCATCAAAAGACCCATTTGAACTATAGGATCTGGGCGGTGCTCTTTAGATGGTCCTTTTTTCCGTAATCCCTTTTTGACTAAATTCCCATCGTCATCATATTCGTCCTCATCATCATACGGAATTTCAAAGTAATAGTTTGTAACATCGTAATAACCTAGCTTCCCGTCACGGCCAATAGTTTTACAAATTTGTTCGTGCAAAAATTTTTGAAGAGGTTCGGAGTAAGCAGCGAAATGATCAAGAGAGCGGTATACGTCATCAAGTGAAAAGTCGTATTTATCAAAGAAGAAATCACGCTTTTCAAAATCACGTTTTTTGGAACCGGGGAATAAAATCCTTCTGAAAACGAGAAGACTGAAGATGCTGTTAAGGTTGTAGTCTATGTTAAGGTGTTTTTGTTTGTTTTGGAAAAATTTATTGATGCCAAGGAGAGAGTAAATACGCTTTGGAATAGCATATCCCAAGTTTTTTCTACAGTTTTCGTTGTCAGCAAGATTTTTTTCGATGTCAATTTCTATTTTCTTTCTGGCATAATTTTTCGCATTTCGTTCTTTAGCGATTGCTTTGAAGTGAGCAATAGGGTCGTCGTAAATTTTTTCTAGTTCATCAAGATAACCGATTTTTTCAATAGTCTTATGTTTAACTTTGCCGTTGATGCGGTACCCATGGACGAAAGACAGGAATATCCTACCGTTGCTTCCTTTACTTTGTTTAAGGAAAATAGTAATCACCTCCACGGGATAATTATAGCATATTATACAACATTAGACAACATCAAAATCCAAAAATATTGACATAAAAAAAGCCCGAAAAATCGGGCTTTATAGCATGTTTTTTATTAATGTAGCTGCGAGACAACCGAAGTCCGAGCCTTAAAGCTCAAGCAGATTTGAACACACCTCTATTCACGGGAAAAATGGTTTATTGAGGAAAACCAGTACATTTTATTCGGTTTGTCCAATAACAGGGTGATATTATCAGACTGAACGCATATACATCCCAGCGGGATATTGCCTTGGATGTTAGTTAACTTGATGTTGTCAATAATTGACATAGTCCACCTTTTTTTGCTACAATCAAAATGGATTAGAACACTCATTTTTCTCAAACAAGAGGAAAGATCAAAAATTCCCTTTCTTCAGGCAAAATTTTGCATGGAGAATGGAGATAAGTAAAGAGAGGAGGAAATCGGCAGACAGCAGATTTCGATGGAATCAACAAACGGCTTTATGGCGAAACAGTGCATGGCTGTTGGCAGACAACAAAAGTGGAGGTGTTATGAATGATAAAGTATGAATGCATTCCTTGCGGGTACATTTATGATCCAGAGGTTGGCGATCCCGAAAACGACATCCCACCAGGAACACCTTTCGAAGATTTGCCTGATGATTGGGTATGCCCAGTCTGTTTTGCGGACAAGGATCAATTCGACCCCATTGAAGAATAAGAGGGGGTAGTACTAGAGATGGGTATGTTTTGCTATCAGTGCCAGGAAACTGCAAGAGGGACAGGCTGTGACGTCCGGGGCGTCTGCGGGAAGACGGAAGAAGTTGCAAAGCTTCAGGACCTGTTGATTTACACCCTGAAAGGCATTGCGCATGTTGTAACCCGGAGTAAGCTTGACGTCGCAGAATAGGATGAGCTTAATTATCAAATGCTCAACAGCCTGTTTATGACAATCACAAACGCCAACTTCGACGGCGATGCTATTGAAAAGCAGATCTACAAAATGCTTGCTTTTCGGGATAATTTAAGAGAAAAAACAGGCCTGGGGAACCTACACGATGCTGCTCTTTTCCAGGTAAATTCAAGACAGGCTATGCTGGATAAAGCAGCAACAGTGGGGGTTTTGGCGACAAAGGACGAAGATATACGCTCTCTTCGCGAAATGATTACATACGGCCTCAAGGGCATGGCTGCCTATGCTGAACACGCTAAAAATATCGGCAAAGAAAACCCGGAAATAAACGCTTTTATCTATGAAGCACTGGCAGCAACCCTCGACGATTCTTTGACTGTGGACGATTTGGTAGCGCTGACCCTCAAAACTGGTGAACACGGCGTAAAGGTGATGGCACTTCTCGATGAAGCCCACAGATGGAGATTTGGAAATCCAGAAATTACGGAAGTGCAAATTGGGGTAAGGAAAAACCCTGCTATTTTAATATCCGGTCACGATTTGACAGATCTAGAGCAGCTCCTTGAGCAGACTAAAGGTACTGGTGTAGATGTATACACCCACAGTGAAATGCTGCCTGCTCACTACTACCCTGCTTTCAAGAAATACGAACATTTTGCAGGAAACTACGGCAATGCATGGTGGAAGCAGACCACAGAATTTGAAACTTTTCACGGTCCCATCCTGTTTACCACCAACTGTATTGTTCCTCCCAGGAAGGAAGAGATCAGGCAAAGAATTTTCACCACAGGCTCTGCAGGCTACCCAGGCTGCAAGCACATAGAAGCAGATGAAAACGGGAAGAAAGACTTTTCTGAGATCATTGCCCTTGCAAAAACCCTGCCTCCCCCTGAAGAAATAGAAACAGGAAGCATAGTAGGCGGCTTTGCCCACAACCAGGTAATGGCTCTGGCTGATAAAGTGATCGAGGCTGTCAAGTCTGGCGCCATCAAAAAGTTCTTTGTCATGGCAGGCTGCGACGGCAGGATGAAGTCCAGGGAGTACTACACGGAATTTGCGCAAAAGCTTCCCAAAGATACAGTAATTTTAACTGCAGGCTGTGCAAAATACCGCTACAATAAGCTAAACCTCGGAGAGATCGGAGGCATTCCAAGGGTTCTAGATGCAGGGCAGTGCAATGATTCCTATTCTCTTGCTGTAATTGCGCTGAAACTAAAAGAAGCATTCGGCCTTGATGACATCAACAAGCTGCCAATAGCCTTCAACATAGCCTGGTACGAACAGAAAGCAGTAATTGTTCTCTTGTCGCTGCTTTATCTAGGAATCAAGAACATTCATCTTGGCCCAACTCTGCCTGGCTTCCTGTCGGAGAACGTAGCAAAGGTACTGGTTGACAAGTTCGGCATAGCCGGCATTGGCACTGTTGACGATGATATAGAGATGTTTATGGCGAGGTAAAGATGTGAACCACTATCGGCTTTCTGCTGGTAGTGGTTCAGTTTTCCATCCCCAAACTGTAGTGCAACAAGATCGGTCCAAACAATTATTTTGAATATCGCTTTAATTATGATAAAATAAAGGGAAGGAGGTATGGCGATGGCGAAGTATGTCTGTACCATTTGCGGATACGTGTACGACGAAGCAGTGGGCATACCTGATGAAGGCATTGCACCCGGCACAGCATGGGCAGAACTGCCTGAGGATTGGCTTTGCCCGCTCTGCGGCGCCCCGAAAGCAGAGTTTAAGTTACAGGGCAGCCAAGACGAGGCTTCCCCCAAAAAGGCGGCACCTATAATGGAGACTCCCGAAGATTTGAAGGAATTGTCGCCGCTTGAGCTGAGTGCCCTCTGCACAAATCTCGCTCGAGGCTGTGAGAAGCAGTATAAGGCAGAAGAGGCAGCCCTTTTCAGGGAGCTTGCAGAATACTTTAAGCAGGCAGCAGCCCCAGCTGAAAACCCAGACATTGATCAATTGATTGTAGCAGTCGAAAAGGACTTATCAGAAGGCTTCCCTAATGCCAATGCAGCAGCTTCTGAGATGGGTGATCGGGGAGCGCTCCGCGCCCTTGCCTGGAGCGAGAAGGTAACCCGCATCCAAAAATCCCTCTTGGCCCGTTATGAGAAAGAGGGAGACGCTATGCTTGAGAACACCGGCGTTTACGTCTGCACCATCTGCGGATTTATTTACATCGGCGATGCTCCGCCGGAGCTTTGTCCTGTTTGTAAGGTAGCAAACTGGAAATTTGAAAAGGTAGAAGGGAGGTAGTGGAATGAGCAGGAAATATGCAGTCAGAAATATCCGCTTATGTACTAAAGACTGTTTGTGTCTGTATGTCTGTCCCACAGGTGCAACAGATACAGAGAACAGCATCATCGATGTTGAAAAGTGTACAGGCTGTGGGGACTGTGCAGATGCTTGCCCATCTGGTGCGATTTCCATGGTTCCCTTTGACTACCCGCCGCAGCAGCCGAAAACGGACTTAGTGATAAGCGCTATGAGAGCTCTTCTGCGGAGCAAGTCGGAGCAGGAAAACATTGCAAGAGGCCTTTCGGGCAGGTTTGCAAAGGCAATTGAGAAGTCCAACCGGATTATGGCTGAGGATATTATCCGGGAAGCTGGATACATGCTTCCCCAAAGCGAGAACACAAAGGAATTGCTTCGCTCGCTGTTGGACAAAATAAAACGGGAAGATTTTCCAAAGGAAACAGTCAAGAAGTTGTTAGCGCTTCTCAGCGCTAATAAAAATAATGAACAGGGGGATCAGAATATGGCCAAGAAATATCGCTGTACTGTTTGTGGGTACATCCACCAAGGAGAACTGCCAGAGGATTTTATCTGTCCTAGGTGTAAGAAGCCTGCCTCCTACTTTGAGCTGGTAGAGGAGCAGACTGGTTCAAACAAGTATGCTGGCACCAAGACAGAGAAGAACCTCCACGAAGCTTTTGCCGGAGAAAGCATGGCAAGGAACAAGTATACATATTATGCAGCAATAGCCCAGCGGGAAGGCTATGAGCAGCTTGCTGAAATCTTCTTGAAGACTGCAAGGAACGAGCAGGAACACGCCCGCCTCTGGTATGAGGCCCTTGGCGGCTTGAACGATACAGCGGCAAACCTTCTGGATGCTGCTGAAGGCGAGAATTATGAGTGGACTGATATGTATGCCCGCTTTGCGAAAGAAGCCGAAGAGGAAGGCTTCAAGGAATTGGCCCAGAAATTCCGCATGGTTGCTGACATCGAAAGGAAACATGAGGAACGTTATCGCGCTCTGCTGAAGAACGTTGAGACGAGCCAGGTATTCAAGAAGAACGAAGAGGTCACCTGGGAGTGCCGGATCTGCGGTCATCTCGTTGTGGGCAACAAGGCTCCTGAAGTGTGCCCGGTCTGCAGCTATGGCCAAGCTTTCTTCGAGATTCGCAAAGAGAACTATTAGTCCAGGGCAGTTTAGCCATTATGAAAATAGTGCTCGCACAGATAAAGGTGCGAGCACTATTTTTATATCCAAAAGCAGATGCTGTTTTTAAAAAGTATTAGAGCTGCAATTCATTCACAGTTATTCACATGTCATTCTCTAGATTGCCAAAATCTCTTTGCGTTTTGAGGTTGTCTGACAGGGCAGGTACGTGAACGGTTAAGTATAGGCACACAAAGAAATAGAAGCTGTCCCGAAAGGGACAGCTTCCAGACTTACAGCTCGAACACCACCAATTCATGGCCTACCATCTTCTCAAGCTCAATCCAGACCCTGCCAAAATCATATTTAAAAGCCAATTCCTCGCCTGACAATAAATAAACTCTTTGCGGTTGCTTAACCTTCACTCCTACCTTCAAATCCACCAAAGGTAGTGGATCTTCTATAATATCCACATCACAGCGCCGCTCAGGCACATAATGGAGAATGTGCAGCAGATAACGATTTTCTTTTGCCTGGTAGTTAAGGAGAAGCTGAGCAGTAGAAGGAGCGTTGCTCACCACAAGGGGCTCAGGAAGGAGTTCCTTCAGAGCTGCCAAAACCAGCTTTTTCGTAATAGGGCTTCCGTGTCTGCGGTAAATGGTAAACAGCGGATGGGCAAAGTAAATGCCGCCATCCCACATCACAGCAGCAGGTCTATTCAGCGGTCCTTCAGGCGGAGTATGGAAGTGGTTGGAAAAATGCCGCCAGCTCCTTTGGAAGAAAGGCCGCCAGCGCTCTGCAAGCCACTTTGCCTTACTTTCCACATCAGCAGCCCGCTCGTGCATCACAAAGGGCACCTGCCCGAGGTCCTGCCAAGGGCTGAGGGGCAGAAGATAATCTGGATCGAATTCACTTTCGCCGTTATATTTCAGTGGCCAGCTGGGGAGAAATTGGCCTTGCTGCAGGCCGCTGTGGTAGCTGGCCAGGATCTTTCCGCCCTGCCTTTGATATTCTTCCACTTTATTCGCAAGCTTTTGATCTAGCTCAATACAATCGGGCAGAATCACCATAGCATACCTGGACCAATCACACTTGCTGTCTACTAGATCGAACTGGTATTGTGCTTCTGTGAGGATTCTGTTGGCTCCTGCAATTGCCTCGTCAATGCGTTCTTCTGTCTCGGGCATGAGGACAGCCAGTTCTGTTACAGGTTTGGCACCTTGCAAATAGGGCTCGTAACGGGCTACAGTTCGATAAGTATCACCAATCAACTTCCACGCTTCAGGATCCAGCCTGCCTTCGGGCAGCAGCTGATCGCCTATGGAACAGCCAGCGCCAAATGCTACAGACCTTAGGCACTCGTATTCCAAAGCAGCGGGCTGCTTGTAACCGCCGTATTCTGCCCAGGACTTATGGAAGCGACCAGTCATACCTAAATATGGACGATTCAGTTGGCGCGCGTAGCGTGCGACAATTGGAAAATGATCATATCCCCAACCGCCTGTAGGCAGAGATTCAATTTCCAAATGAGAGTAATAAGCAAGGCTGCTTCTAATGCTTGGATCGATGTGGCCCGCGTTGTAGAAAACGGGACAGCCGGGTTTTTTCTCCCAAATAAATGAGGAGAGGCGTTTTTTTACGTTCAGCAGCACTTTTTCAGCAAAGGCTTTCCGGTCCTCGCTGATTTCGGGGTTATAGCCTTCTGCCGGCATCGAAACGAGGCAGTTGTGGCAGCAGCATTCCCCTTGATAGATAATGTCGAAAAACAGGCCGTCGACCTCAAAAAGTGAAAAAAGCTCATCGATCTGCTCTTCCACATAAGAAAGGTAAGGATTATTGTTGAGGCACAATTTTTTCCAGCCGGCCTCCAGCGGTGCGCTTCCACCAAGCTTGCCGTCATGAGACACCTCCCGCCAGTGGGGATTAAGGTTTGCCATCGCCTCATCTAGTCCTAGCGATATGTAGATAGGCACTTTGATCCCAGCCTCGTGGCTAGCAGCAATTTGCTCCCGCAGCAGATCTCTTTTCAAGTGCGGATGCTGTGCAGGCAGTTTTGTGTAGTAGTAGATCATGCCGTGGTGGCATTTGGCAAAGCAGGTTACAGACGTTACCTTGGCCTCCAGGAGGGTTTGCACAAATTTTTCCGGATCGAACTGAGCGCCGATATTTTTAATCAAAGGGCTGTTGTGAAAGTCCAGGTGTATTTCGCGCATCTTGAAACCTCCCAACACTTTTGTTGTAACCAGTTACAGTTTGTTTCAGATATTCTTGGTTCGCCGCTTATTTCCTTTCCAGGATGCAAATTTTGCGTAAATCAAGGAGATATACGGCTTTTTTTGATATCATTATCTTTGTGTTTAAATAAGGAAGGAATTTCTGGAATGATAATCGAAATATACCATTAGAATCTGAAAGGGGTTTCAGAATGGCCAATATATATGACGTTGCAAAAAAAGCAGGAGTTTCAGTGGCTACAGTTTCCCGAGTCATCAATAACGAAAGATATGTGGCTCCTAAAACTCGGGCACTGGTGGAGAAAGCCTTAAAGGAAACAGGATTTATTCCTAACATGAACGCCAGCAGCCTCACGAAAAAGAGAACAAATACCTTGGCTGTGGTGATCCCTGATCTTACAAACCCTTTTTTCACAGATCTCATCTGCGGGATCGAAGATCAGGCTGTCCAGCGGAAAATGGCTGTCATCATGGCAAATACAGATGAAGACCCAACCAAAGAACGCAGAGCAATCAGGTTTTTAATGGAGAAAAGAGTGGATGCCTTAATTATTGCCAGTGCTGCTCGGAATTCCAGGGAGATCAGCCCTCTGCTCAAAGGGAAAACTCCTTTGGTATTAATAGACAGGCAGCTCAAAGGCCTGAACGCAGATCTGGTGCGGAGCGATGACCGAGGCGGTGCCAAAACCCTTGTTGATTACCTGGTGGGTCTGGGACACAGAAGGATCGGCTTCATTGCAGGCAAGAAGGGGATTTCCACTGCTAAAAGCCGTTTGGATGGTTATCTTGATGCCATGAAAGCACACGGCCTGACTCCAGAGTCAGAATTGATTGCAGAAGGGGATTTTCAGCAAAAAGGCGGCAGAGAAGGGATCTTGAAGCTTTTGGAGCTTGCTGAGCCTCCTACAGCAGTGATCGCTTCCAATAACATAGAGGCAATTGGAGCATTAAGCGCTTTGAGAGAAAAAGGATTAGAAGTGCCTAAGGATATATCATTGGTGTGTTTTGATGATCTGGGACTAGCTTCAGAAGTTTACCCCTTTCTAACTGTAGTAGCGCAGCCTGTGAGAACTATGGGCACAGTGGCTGCGCAGTTAGCCTTGGATAGGTTGGAAGGAATATCAGAACAGGAAAGGGAGGTGGTAATGCAGATGACATTGATTGAACGCAAATCTTGTCGGAGGGTGTAATTTTTTTCGAACAGATTTTTGAAACCGGTTACAGAATCAGAGGAGGAAATAACAGATGAGAAACACAACTGTTGGTTTGGTCTTAGTAAATGATGAGCGACCTCATGTTTATCGGGAAAACAGTCAGGAAAACATGGAGGTTGTCAAGAAGTGGGCGGAGGTAATTAAAGAACGTTTGACTGAGGAAGGCAACTGCCCGCCTATTGTTGTGGCTTCAGAAACTGTCACAAGCGTACGCGTCGCCCAAAAAGTGGGTGCAGAGCTGGCGCAGGCCGGCGTTAAGCAGCTTATTATGTGCTATAACGTTTGGAATTTCCCCTACCTTGCCTGGCCTTTGGTTAACTCTTTCGGCAGAGACATTCCGATTCTGAGCCTTTCGAATAACAACGGCAAATATCCTGGCAATGTGGGCTTATTAGCAACAGACGGCGCGCTGCGGCAGGCAGGGAGAAGAATCCATCGCATTATAGGTAGTTACAATGACCCTGATACTGTGGAGAAAGTGATCAACTGGGTCCGGGCAAGTCAGGCTGTTACCACCATCCGCAACGAAGTATTTGGCATCTACGGCGGACATTCCATGGGAATGGAAACAGGATATTTTCATATGATCCCTGTCCAGAAAGCTTTAGGGTGCACAGCCTATCAGATCGACCAGCTTTTGGCCGTAAAAGTCATGGAAGAAATTCCCCAGGCTGAAGTTGAAAAGGGGCGCAAGTGGTTTGAGAGCTTGTTAGGTGAGCGGCTCCGCTACGATGGACACATGCTCACAGAGAAAACCCTGGAAACTCAGATTAGGCTCTACCTTGCCATCAAAAAACTTAATGAAGGGTATGGTTTGGATTTCTGCGGAATCAAAGGCCAGCGGGAACTCACAGAGCATATCTGCTTAGGCGATGTGGCTGAAATGCTGCTGAACGATCCATACGACTGGAACGGGCCAAAAGAGCCAACAGTTTGTGCCACTGAAGCAGATGCTGGTGCTGCCATTACCATGCAGCTTTTAAAATACATCTCCGGCGGTCTGCCTACCCTATTTATGGACGTACGTTTGTATCACCCAGAACTGGATCTGTGGGATATGTGCAACAGCGGCAACCATTCCAGCTTCTACGCTGCCCACTCTACTGATCCTGCAGAGAATTTCAAGAAGATCACCTTCCATCCAGCATTAGAATATTACTTCAAAGCCGGCGGTGCTTCTGTAGAATTCGACGCAGCTCCAGGACAGCTTACCTTTGCAAGAATTGGTTTCTATGACGGTGAACCGTTCATGGTGATCGTGCCTGCAGAGAGCTTGGATTTACCAGCAGAAAAACGTAAAGAACTGGGACAGCAGACAGACCCAACCTGGCCCCATGTGTTTGCGCGGCTTGCCTGCAGCTTTGACGAATTCCTCCAGTATTTCCCGGCCAACCATATGCAGGGAGTGCTGGGTGATCACACCGACAGATTGGTTTATGCCTGCGAACTGGCTGGGATCAAGCCGATTGTCTTAGGCGAGAGGGGCAAAGAGTACAGGCCTCCGTTTGGGAAGTTATGAAATAGCTTGCATCTTTTATGAAACGAGCTGCCAGCTCAAAATCAATAGACGCAAATCAGGTAAAGATGAACCCAGGCTAGAAGGCACCACGGGAAGTGGATTAATAAAGAAGGCCAAAAAAATTGGAAGAAGAGAGTTAACAGGTATATTTTGCTTTTCTCTTTTCCCATTCAGTTTACTTCTCGGTGCCTTCTTCTACCTGTACCTATTAAAAAAAGACATCTCCATTGAGCTTATTACCCAATCCGGCAATTGCCACCACAATAAGGAAAACAATCATCAAAACATAGCCGATTTTTGCAGTGGGCCCCAAAAGGTTCTGCCTGCTGATAAGGGTTCGCCCTCTTTCTGCCATGTTCACATTCTTCTTTAATCCTCTACCCTGCTGTCCAGTTTGAAGTAGATATAAGAGAGAACTGCAGGCACAATAAAGAGCAAGAGCGTCGCAGCGCATGCAACGCCCATATCCATGTACATGAAAGCGTAGCGGTAGATGAGAAGCAGGATGGTCATGGTGGCTTTGTTCGGTCCCCCGCCTGTCATGATAAAGGGTTCAGTGAAGACCTGCATGGTGCCTAGAATCTGGGGGATAAACATCACAGCCATCACAGGCCTAAACTGCAGAATGGTGATATTCCAAGCCCGCTGCCAGATGTTGGCGCAGTCGATCTCGGCTGCCTCATACAGTTCTGGGATCCCCTGAAGGCCAGCCAAATAGATGATTGCTGTGCCGCCGAAGCCAGCCCAGGTGGCCATCAGGACAAGGCTGGGCAGGGCAGTGCTGGATGAAAGGAGCCACTGGGAAGGCGGGATGCTAGACCAGCCTAAAATTGTGTTCAATAGTCCCAAAGAGGGGTCAAAGAGCCACAGCCACAGAATGCTCACTGCAACAGAGGGCGCAACTTTGGGGAGGTAAACTGCGATTCTGAAAAAAGCCTGGCCCCGCCGGACCTCGTTGAGGAGAATCGCTACGATCACAGGCACCAAATATCCGAAAAGCAGCGCCTGAATGGTGAAGTAACCTGCATTGCGCCAGGCTTGGCCGAAGACGGGATCGGCAAGGAGAGTTTTAAAGTTAGCGAAACCTGCAAAGCTTGTGTGCCCCGCAAGATGCACTTTCTGCAAGCTCATGACAAAGGCCCAGACAAGGGGATACCAAACGAAATAGATAAAAGATATCACTGCGGGCAGCAGAAAAAGATAACCAACAATTTTTTTGCGCTGGCATCTTTATCGGCAATATGGACTGCAGGATCTTGAGGAAATGAACTCGCCAAGAGATTTATCACGAAGTTGAGCGGTTTGCCAAAATAGGCCATAAATGTCCTGGTTACTTTTTCAATGTGGGGAACCACCTCACCGATGATATTCCCCTGGAACAAGTTTTAATGTACCTGGAGATTGTCGATGAATTAAGCAAGCGTTAATGCCAACAAAGTGGAACCGGTGTCTGGGCAGCAGGGGCAATTGATTTTTCTAAAGCATAAATGTTCCTCGAACACTCATAAAGCCCATTTTCCGACTAGATAGTATGT
>LSQX01127322.1_pt2 | contig 12741 bp, 14 predicted proteins | sample 654561 | NCBI WGS metagenome assembly LSQX01 (sample SAMN04489861, study PRJNA283612) | anaerobic digester metagenome | isolation source: 4 biogas reactors fed with cattle manure at either 37C or 55C with and... | place: Denmark: Kongens Lyngby | collected 2014 | reverse complement strand
CAGGTCGCTTCAGGGAAGATTTGTATTATCGTCTCAACACAGTGCCTATCAAAATTCCGCCTTTGCGTGAAAGAGGTGAAGATGTCATTCGCCTGTTTCGGAAATTTGCCGCAGATTTTTCAGAAAAATACCGTATGCCCCCCATACAACTCGAAGAAGAGGCCAGGCAACTTTTGCTGGCTTACCGTTGGCCGGGCAACATACGACAACTGAAAAATATAACTGAGCAAATTTCAATTATTGAACGCCAACGTGATATTTCGGCTGAGATATTAGAGAAATACCTGCCCGAAAATTCTTTCGAAAAAGCACCGGCCATTTACAGAGGCCATCATGCTTCTGCCGAGGGGGTATTTTTCAACAGCGAAAGAGAAATTCTCTACCAGGTCTTGTTCGATATGAAGAAAGATATGCGCGATTTGAAGGTATTGGTTCACGACCTGATGCAAACTGCAGGTATGGAAGAGGGATTGGCTCACAACAAAGACTTAATATATCCAAGCTATATTGAAAAAGCAGCTGAACTGATCGGCAAACGAGACGACAGCTTAATGGGCAAAACTGTACATGGCAAAGAGATCCCTCAGATTCAGGATGCTGACGAGTATGTGGAGGAATCGTTGTCACTGGATGAACTCGAGCGCGAAGCTATCAAAAAAGCGCTGGAACGCAACGGAGGCAAACGTAAAAATGCCGCTTCCGACCTGAACATTTCCGAAAGAACCCTGTATCGTAAAATCAAGGAATACAATCTGGACTGATTATGAAAACTCGTCTTCTTTTGCTGGTTTTGCTCTTGCTTTCAGCCTGTACCATATCCTACAAGTTTAATGCCGCATCCATCGATTACACAAGCATAAAAACTGTCTCAATAAAAGATTTTCCCAATCAGGCCGTGCTGGTGTATCCGCCTCTTTCGCAAAGGTTTTCGGAAGGCTTGAGGGATATTTATACTCAACAAACCAGGCTTAAGGTATTGAAACAGGACGGAGATCTTCGTCTGGAAGGCGAAATCACAGGCTACGAATTAAGTTCACTGGCAGCGCAGGCCGATGGTTATGCAGCTGAAACCAAGCTGACTGTTACAGTCAATGTGCGTTACGAGAATACCCAAAACGAAAAAGAGAATTTTGAGCAGCGTTTCAGTGCTTTTCAAACTTTTAGCAGTACTTCCATGCTCGATGATGTTCAGGATGCTCTTTTGGAAGAAATCATCAAAGAAATTACCGAAAGCATTTTCAACAAAACAGTAGCCAATTGGTAATATGAGTCCCGAAACACTCAGGAACTGGATAGAACACCCCGAATTGATGGATCGTCACAGTCAGAACGATCTCAGAATACTTATGCGAAACTACCCCTGTTTTGCAGGAGCTCAGGTTTTGCTGCTTAAATTGATGGAGCAGGAGAACGACTTGAATTTTTCGGAGGAATTGTTCAAAACCTCTTTGATGGTTCCCAACAGAAAGGCCTTGTATTATTTCATGAAAGAGTTGCCATATCCGCCGGAAGCTGACAACTCAACAGATCAGTCAGATTTTGGCCTGGTCGACCAATTCCTGGAAGACTATAGCGGTGACAGGGAGGAAATTAAAACCGAAATGCCCGATTATTTTCAATTGAGTGCCTACCTGCCCGGTCAAATCAGCAGCCAGAGCGAAAAACAAACGGAGCCGGATCTGATTGATAAATTCCTTGATAAACCTGCAGAACATATTCAGATAGATAAAACTGAGGAGGAACAAAGTCCGGAAACAAGCCCGGCTGATGAATATCCGGAATCCTCTTTTACCGAAACCCTGGCCAAAATCTACCTGAAACAGGGGAAATATGAAAAAGCTCTTGAAATATTCAACAAATTGTTATTGAAATATCCGGAAAAAAGTATTTACTTTGCAGACCAAATTCGATTTTTGGATAAATTGATTCATCATTTAAAAAAATAAGCAACATGTACCTGGCCATCACTATTTTAATCTTTATTGTAGCCATAGTTCTCATTCTTATCGTTCTGGTTCAAAACTCCAAAGGAGGCGGTTTGGCTTCGGGTTTTTCCTCTTCCAATCAGGTGATGGGAGTGCGTAAGACGACCGACTTTTTGGAAAAGGCAACCTGGACTCTGGTTGGCATAGTCCTTTTAGGCAGTATTCTTTCGGCAGCATTCATTGATCGCAACTATGGCAACGAAAGGCAGTCAGCTCTTAAAGAACAGGTAGAACAAGCCGTTGAAATGAATCCCAATCTGACAGCTCCGAGTTTTGAGGATGAAGAATAAGTGCCGGCTAATATAACATATATAAAAGGGGCGTCATCCTTAGGCTGGCTCCCTTTTTTGTTTATTTTTGCAGCCTGCAGATATGAAGAAGCTTGTATTTATCCTTTTAACTCTCCTTTTGTTGAACTCCTGTGGCCATCGGGGTTCCAGGCAGTCTGCGCACTTCGGTGAAAAGCCTGATTCCATTATGTCACTGCATTATGCACGTGGTTTCGAAATTGGCTATTTTGATGGCTATACCAGAGTTTTGGTGTATAATCCCTGGGCTGAGAATGAAATCATGGCCCGTTACTATCTTTACAGGGAAGACAGCAGTCTGTTACCCAAAGACGGCTACCATGTCCGTATTCCACTAAGTTCCCTGGCCATAGCTTCCTGTACTCATGTAGCTTTTTTGGATCTGCTTGATGAACTGGATTTACTCCGGGGAGTCTGCAATGCCTCCATGGTCTATAATCCCGTTTTGAGGCAGTCTATCAATGAGGGGCAAGTGGCAGATTTGGGTGATGCCTTCCGCATTAAACGCGAAATTCTCTTGCAAATACGCCCTCAGGCACTAATGGCCAGCGGCTATAATCAATACGACGAGCATTTGCAGGCCATATCCCAAGCCGGTGTTTCTATTCTTTACAACAACGAATGGATGGAGCAAAATTTGCTGGCCAGAGCAGAATGGCTGCGTTTTGTGGCTTGTTTTCTGGATAAAGACAGACTGGCCGATTCGCTTTTCAGGCAGACCGAAGCTAATTACTTGCGCTTAAAAGAATTAGCTTCTTCTGCAGCGGGTTCTGCTCCTGTGGTCATGTCGGGCGATAATTTCAGGGGCAGTTGGTATATGCCGGGAGGCCGGAGTCATCAGGCTCAACTGTTCCGGGATGCAGGAGCCTCTTATTTTTTTGAAAATGACAGCACAACCGGCAGTATTGCCCTTGGTTTTGAACAAGTTGTCCGGGATTTTAATCAAGCTGACATCTGGATAGGGGCCAGCAATGCCACCGATCTGAATGCTTTGTTGGCTATGGATGAGCGCTATGTCTGGTTCAAGTCTGTAAAAAATAAACAGGTTTATTCCTACCAGGGTCGTATGACAGCCGATGGAGCTAACGATTACTGGGAAAGTGCCGTGGTCCGTCCGGATTCATTATTGGCCGACTTTATTAAATTATTTCATCCTGAGCTTCTACCCGGGCATGAATGGATCTATATAAATCAATTGCCATGAAATCCAGGGCTACTGCATTTGTATTTTTAGTTGTTTTGCTTTTGATACTGGCTGTTGCTGATTTATATTGGGGCAGTATTGCTATTCCCTTCAGAGAAATTCTGGCGGCTTTTGATTCCGGGACCAATACAAGCGTACTTGGCGAAATAGTGTTGAATTATCGCTTGCCGAAATTACTCACTGCTATCGTGGCTGGTTCAGCTCTGTCGGTATCTGGGCTTATGATGCAAACCTTATTCCGTAACCCTCTGGCCGGGCCTGATGTCTTGGGAGTGAATGCCGGAGCCAGTTTGGGAGTGGCGTTGTTGACTATGTTTGGTTCTGCTATGGGTGGTTTTGCTTTGGGAATGGGCTCCTGGGGACTGATTGTAGCGGCAATAACAGGAGCCTTGCTGGTCTTGCTGCTGGTGCTTTTTGTCTCTGCCCGTATCCCCGATTTGGTTTCACTGCTCATAGTTGGTATGATGTTCGGCAACATTTCTGCAGCTGTAGTCAGCATGCTGCAAAGCGTAACTAATCCCGATTTGCTAAAAATCTTTGTAGTATGGACTTTTGGCAGTTTAAGTGCTGTTACCTGGTCTATGATGCCGGTTCTGGTGCTGCTGGTATTTATTGGCCTGATAATGGCTTATTTGATGCAGAAAAACATGAATGCCATGTTGTTGGGAGAACGTTACGCCCAGGGCCTTGGAATTCCGCTTAAAGCCATGAGGTTTACCATGATTCTGTCGACGGCTCTTTTAGCGGGCAGTGTTACGGCCTTTGCCGGCCCTATTGCCTTTATTGGTATAACCGTACCTCACATAGCCCGGGGCTTGTTCAAAACCTGGGATCATAAAGTCTTGCTGCCTGCCGTAATGCTTTGTGGTTCTATATTGTTGATAGCCTGCGACCTGATTGCCCAATCAGCCATCTTCAACAACAGCCTGCCTATCAATGCCGTAACTGCTCTGGTCGGCGCTCCCTTGATTATTTGGATTATATTAAAGAACAACAAGTAAGGATATACTCCTCTTTAATAAAATAATCGACGTTAAAGCCTAATTGTTCCGGGAAATAACAGGCACTAAGCCTGCCTTGCTTATTCTGAAGGAAATTTTCGGAAAAAGAATTGGAATTGTCTCCCATTATAGAGCTTTCTCCTTTAAAGTAATTGTCCTCCCTGTTTATTCCGCAGAAATCTACTCGCAAATCCTGCTTAAAATCAAGGCCGGGAATATCCAGTGCTTTGAACATAGCTTCTTTGGCACACCAATGGATGTACAATGCACATAGCTCGGCCCGGGCAGAATAAGTTTGTTTTGAGAGAACTTTGCTGAGTTTGAGTTCTTCTTCCTCGTTCATAAACCGGGATCGGATTCTAAGTATACGATCCGAGTATTCTTCCAGATCTATGCCTACAGAAGCTTGTCCACTTACAATGAATGCAGCATAATTCCTTGAATGACTTATGCTTATATACGTTTCGGGCACAGCCTTGATTATGGGCTTGCCCGAAACAGTATAAACGATGTCTGATGGATTTATTCCCATGGCCTGAGCCAATTTTCGTACGGAAACGAATTCCAGCTTTCTTTGTGCTGCTTTGAATTCCGGAACAGGAAAATCCGGCTGCTCAGTATTGTAGCCTTCCTGTTCTGTGTCCATTTTCCAGACACCATAGCGATAAGTGTCCAAATCTCCTGTATAAACCAGGCTCATGCCAAAAAGTTCAATTAAAACGGAAGATCGTCTGCATCGTCGGCCGGAGTGTTTTGCTCTGATTCAACACGGGGAGCTGATTCCTGTATTGGATTTGCAGCTCCGGGATCAGGCGATCCGCTGTCTGTCTGAGCAGGGCGGTTGTCCTCAGCCTGATTTTGCTGACGACGTCCCAGCAGTTCGATATTTTCGGCTACGACTTCTGTAGTGTAACGGGTCTGGCCGTTTTTGTCTTCCCAGGTACGATAGGTGATTTTACCCTCCACATAAAGCTGAGAACCTTTGTGAATGTATTTTTCGGCCAGTTCGGCCAAGCCTCTCCAGGCCACAACGTTGTGCCATTCTGCCCTTTCGGGAACCACCGTCCCGTTGGCCAGTGTGTAACCTCTTTCCGTAGTAGCCAGTGAAAATCTGGCCACCGAGACACCATTATCCAGATAACGGACATCGGGATCTTTACCGACATTGCCCAGAAGAATAATCTTGTTAATTGACATAATTGTTAGATTTTAAGTGTGTTTTACATTTTCATTTCTTGAACGAATTTTCAATTCGAGTCCAAAAATAACAGTAAAATGCGGTAAAAACAAATGAAAAATTATTATTAAACTAATATTAACGAATAATTCTGTTGGAATTAAAATCAAGTTCATTTAGATGATTTTCAAGGTAAATTTCAGTAAGTCGTGATACCGCCAGTTTATCAATATTGCGTAATTCAAGTTTGGTCCACTCAGGAGGCAGAGTCTTAAGATCTTCAGGAATCAGCACCGTGAAGAAACGGGCTTGAATATGCTGATGAGACAAGATATGATTAAAATTGTGTACTGAGCTGAGTGAAGCCTTATTATTCAAATAATCAGCAGATTCAGATCCATCAGACAGCAACTCTGTCCGGTCAGAGTGTTCAGACCTGTTAGAAAGAAGTTCGGGCAGAGTTGTCATCATTGCCGGCCATTCAAGCAGTGCTGTGGTTTCGAACAAAGGAAATTCCCAGAGATTTTGCCAAATATCTTTGTTTTTGCGCTGTTGCAACCAGGTATGGCGGCCGTCGCTCAGGCAGAGATAGTTGAAGCAACGTTTCTTTCGGATGAGGGAAGGTTTGCGTACAGGCCTTTTATCTACCAGCCCCAGAGAACTGGCAAGACAAAGTTCCCTAAGCGGACAATTTATGCAATCGGGCTGTCCGGGTTTGCACTGCAAGGCACCAAATTCCATCATGGCCTGATTGTGTCGGGCCGGATTCTCTTTGTCGAGCAAAGCCCAGGCAAGTTCATTGAACAGAGTTTCTGCCTGGCTGCTGTAAATGGCCAGATCAACATTAAAAATTCTGGACAGAACACGAATTACATTCCCGTCTACTACCGGATAAGCCTGATCGTAGGAAAAAGAAGCAATGGCTGCCGCCGTATACGGGCCAATGCCTTTTAATCGGAGCAGAGATTTGTAATCCCCGGGAAAGACTCCTTTGTGTACAGAGACTATTTCGGAGGCTGTTTTGTACATGTTGCGGGCACGGCTATAATAACCCAGTCCCTGCCAAAGTTTTAGCACTTCGTCTTCTCCGGCTCGTGCCAGCGAAAAAACATCAGGATAGCTCGAGATGAATCGAAGGTAATAAGAAAGTCCTTGATCTACACGGGTTTGCTGCAGTATTATTTCTGATAGCCAAATTTTGTAAGGATCACGGGTCTGGCGCCAGGGCAAATCCCTTTTATGTTGTTCGTACCAGTCGGCTATGATCAGGCTGATACGTTTTTCGTTTTGTCCAGTATTCATGCTGCAAAGTAAAGAAAAAGCCTGATTATTGGACATAAATCAGCAATAATCAACTCAAAGTGTAAAGAAAACCAAAGTCAGTCCAAAAAATCTTTCTATTGGAAAAGAAAATAGAGATTTTTTTTTTGAAAGATTTTTTTTGTAGAATATAAAGCTATATATTTGCAAGCCAAAAATATAGGAAACTCACGATTTATTCATTGTATAATTTTTAATCCTTATCAAAATGACAAAAGCTGATATCGTTAACGAAATTGCAAAAAGGACCGGCGCAGAAAAGGCTGTTGTTCTTTCAAGCGTTGAAACATTTATGGAAGTAGTCAAGGAATCCCTTGTAAGTGGTGAAAATGTTTATTTGAGAGGCTTTGGCAGCTTTATTATCAAGAAAAGAGCCGAAAAGACAGCCAGAAACATCTCAAAAAATACTACCATCATCATCCCTGCTCACAATATCCCTTCTTTTAAGCCGGCCAAGTCTTTCCTGAGTGAGGTAAAAGAGAAGTAATTTACACTTAAATAAATATATACACCAATGCCTAGCGGAAAAAAAAGAAAAGGACACAAAATGTCCACTCATAAGCGTAAAAAAAGATTGAGAAAAAACAGACATAAGAAGAAATGATTTTCTGAATCTGAATTAACAAAGAGAACAAACTTCAAGCTGCATTCAGTCTTCAAGTTTGTTCTTCTTTTAAATGGCCGGAGTTTAGAATCATCTTCCTTAGATTCCGGTTGTAGGTTTAACAACTAATTATTCTCATAGTAAATAACAAACAAGTGGTAACAGAACTAGTAGTAGATGTTCAATCCAAAGAGATTTCCTATGCTATTATCGAAGATAAAAGTTTAGTAGAGTTTCAGCAGGAAAGCGTGAATCTTTCTTTCTCGGTGGGGGACATTTTTTTGGGCCGTGTGCATAAAGTAATGCCCGGGCTCAATGCTGCTTTTGTAGATGTGGGCTATGAGAAGGATGCATTTTTACATTATTTGGATCTGGGGCCTCAGTTTAATTCACTGAATTCCTTTACCAAACAACAACTTTCGAACAAAAAAAAACAACTCACTTTAAGTAAGTTCAATTTATTACCAGAAATTCCCAAGGACGGACAAATTGCCGAAATATTAAGCCCTGGTCAGGAAATACCGGTTCAGATTGCCAAAGAACCTATTTCGACCAAAGGCCCCAGGCTGACCTCCGAGATTTCGATCGCCGGGCGATTTTTGATTCTGATGCCTTTTTCAGACAAAATATCCATTTCGACAAAGATTAAATCACCCGAAGAAAGATTTCGACTTAAACAATTGCTACAGAGCATAACACCGAAAAATTTCGGAGTGATAGTTCGTACTGTGGCAGAAAACAAAAAAGTAGCAGAACTGGATGCTGAGTTGAAATTATTATTGAAACGTTGGGACGATATTGTACTTAAGCTGCAAAACAAAAGTAAGGCACCTCAATTAATTTTCGAAGAAACCAGCCGTTCGGTGGTAATACTGCGTGACATTCTCAACGCTTCCTTTGAAAATATTTATGTCAATTCCCACGAGGTTTACGAAGAAATAAAAAACTACGTCAAGCTTATTATGCCCGAAAAGGCTGATATAGTCAGTGAATACAAACGCAAGACCCCAATATTTGATTTTTTTGGTATTACCAGGCAAATAAAATCTGGTTTCGGACGAATTGTATCCATCAAAAGCGGTGCTTACCTGATTATTGAGCATACCGAGGCTTTACATGTCATTGACGTAAACAGCGGAAATCGTTCCAGAACCAACAAAGGCCAGGAAGCCAATGCTTTCGAAGTGAATACTGCTGCAGCCGATGAAATTGCCCGTCAACTTCGTTTGAGAGATCTGGGTGGTATCATTGTAGTGGACTTTATTGACATGCTCGAAGGCGAGAACCGCCAGAAATTGTTCGAAAGACTTAAGGACAAAATGTCCACGGACAGAGCAAAGCATAATATACTGCCTTTGAGCAAGTTTTGCCTGATGCAAATTACCCGGCAAAGGGTAAGGCCTCAAACCTTCATTCAAACATCAGAAACCTGTCCAACTTGTTTCGGTAAGGGAGAAATCAGGCCTTCCATTTTGTTCACGGAAATTTTGGAAAACAAGCTAGAGTATCTGATCCGAAAATTGAAATTAAAAAAATGCACCCTCAGAGTCCACCCCTATGTGGCAGCTTATATTGAAAAAGGAGGATTAAGCTCCTTAAAATGGAAATGGCGACGTAAATATGGTTTGGGAATCAGTGTTGTACCTTCCCAGGCTATGACTTTTCTTGAATACGCCTTTTTTGATGGTAAAAATCAGGAAATAGACATGAAAGAAGAATTGGAATTAAAATAATACCTTTTAGTCGCAAAGAAAAAAAACCGGGTTTACAGCCCGGTTTTTTATTTATAGATGCGATTTTGTGTACAAAACTTATTTGTACAATTTCTCTATACGATCGGCGTATTTTTCCTGAATGACGTTTCGTTTAATTTTGAGGGTAGGGGTCAGAATGCCATTTTGCTGATTCCACTCGTCGGCAATTAAATCGAAACGCTTGACTTGTTCGTGAGGAGCAAAAAAGGCATTGAATTTTTTGACTTCCCGCTGAAAAATCGCAATGATGTCCTGGCGTTTAACCAATTCTTCATTCTCCAGCAGCGGCATATTGTGCCGCTTGCAGAAATCCTTCAGATAACCGAAATCAGGTACAATCAAGGCAGTGGCAAATTGCTTGTTCTCGCCCAGTACCACAATGTTTTCGATAAAAGGCGATTTGCTGAACTTATCCTCAAGAAGGAAAGGATTTATGTATTTGCCAAAAGAGGTCTTAAAAATGTGTTTCAACCTGCCGGTAATAACCAATAATCCATCGGAGGTGAATTTGCCGGTGTCACCGGTGTGAAACCAACCCTCTTTATCAATGACTTCAGCCGTCAGATCGGGCGCTTTATAATAACCGAGCATTACGTTGGGTCCCCGGCATATAATTTCATTAGTTTCGGTGATTTTTACTTCTACGCAGGTAAGGGGAGGCCCTACTGTGCCTTCCTCGCGTTGATTCTTCCCTCTGCGGCTTACTGCGATTACGGGAGCCGTTTCGCTTAGTCCGTAACCTTCGAATACCGGCATGTTAATAGCGTTAAAAAAGGCAGACTGGTGCTTTTGTATAGCGGCACCTCCCGAAACAATCAAATCGAAATTACCTCCGATAGCCTGGCGCCATTTGGAATAGATCAGTTTATCGGCAATTTTATGTTGCAGATTATACCACCAACTATTTCCGCTGAGTTTATATTGGTTTGCCAGCTCAAAAGCCCAGTAATACAATCTTTTTTTTAAGCCCTTTTGGGTTTTGCCGGCCAGAAATAATTTATCGTACATTTTTTCTAGTACACGTGGCACTGCCGACATCATGGTGGGTTTAACCTCTTTGATGTTTTCGGCTATAGTGCCAATGTTTTCGGCATAGTATATGGAAATGCCACGGAAATGATATAAATAAACCAACAGGCGTTCGTAGGCATGACAAAGCGGTAAAAAGCTTAGGGCCGTTGTACTCCAGAGAGCGGGAACGTGCTGAATGTCAATAATCTGGCACATTATGTTCTTGTGACTGATCATAACCCCTTTGGGCATACCGGTACTGCCCGAAGTGTAAATAATACTGGCTAAATCATCTTCTTTTATTTCAGCTTTTCGTTTGCTGACTTCTTCGGGATTGGGATTGGCATCTCCCAAAGCACGAAAATCAGCCAGACTGACAGCGTTTTCAGCTTCATGCAGACATATAAATTCTTTGAATAAAGGATTGTCTGCTACCAGAGGTTGAAGTTTGCGTACCAATTCTTTACTGTCCACAAAGACATATTCTACATCGGCGTGTTTTAAGATATACTTGTAATCGCTTTGACTGATAGTAGGATAAATAGGAACTGTAATGGCTCCAATCTGCATAATGGCCATATCAAAAAAGTTCCATTCCGGGCAGTTGTTACTGATAACTCCAATTTTACAACCTGGTTTCACACCTTTGGCAATAAAGGCATAACTTAGGCGATTGACTTCTTTTACATAATCCTGAATGCTGTAACGAAGCCATTGGCGGTTGACCTTTCCGGCAAGGGCTACTGCCTGATCGGGAAATTTTTCCACATAGTTGTCAAGCAGATCAAATAGACGAGTAACTTCCATATATTTCCTCTTTTATTGAAAAATAATGTTTCGAAATATTCGAGCTGCAAAAATAGACATTTAAACCATGTTTACAGAAAAAAGTGGTCAAAAACGAAATAAAGGGACGATTATCGGCTGACTGGTCATGGATTTACCATTCCGAATAAGGTTTTGTTTGCAGACTGGCATTGTAATAGTTTGTATTTCCTGTGACTTCAACTCCAAGCCAGGAAGGTTTCACATAGCTTTCATCCTCGCTGCTCAGTTCCAGTTCTGCCATAATCAGCCCCTTGTTTTTGCCTTCAAACACATCCACTTCGTAACAATGTTTCCCCTGAGGTACAAAGTAGCGGGTTTTTTCGATGGCTTGATATTCGGAGAGTTTAATTAATTCCCGGGCTTCGTTAAGTTTAAGTTCGCGTTCCCATTCGTAGCGGCTCAGGCCCGAAGCCGAACTTTCGCCCTTTATGGTTAAATAGGCTTTTTCTCCGCAAATCCGGATTCGTATACTGCATTTGGGACTGATACTCAAGTAGGCCTGTACTATAGAGACACTGCTTTGGGCAAATTCTTTGAAGGAAGCCTTTACTAAAAATTTTCGCTCGATTTCAATAGACATAATTGTATATATTTTAACTGCCAAAATTAGAAATTTTACTTTACCTTCGTTCCTGTTTTTCAATTGGATTATTATGAAAACAAAAAACAGCTGGCTTATTATGCTCTTTTTGGTTTGGGGTCTTATGTTGGCCCAGGCCGCAGCTCCTTCTACACCAAAAGCTTTTATCAGGCAGTTCGAAAAGTTTGTCGAAGAAGTGGAAGAATCATATCAGCAATATAGCCTGGAAGAATGGAAACTGACTGAAGAGAAATACCGGGGATTTGTTAAAACACATTATCCAAAATTCAAGGATGAATTCAGTAAAGAACAACTGGAAAAATTTAATTATTTACAAGGGAAATATATCAGATTTCTCACCAAAAGCAAGTTTAAGCAAATAAGGGAACATGCCAAGGAATGGCTGAAATACGCAATAGAATCTTCGGAAGGTTTCTTAGAAGCTTTGTTCGGTAAAGAAAATCCGGAGAAAAAACCGGAGTCAGAAGTGGAAAAAGAAAACAAGCAGGGAGAGAAGATTTAAATTCTGTCCTGCTAAAAGGGCATATCGTTGTTCCCGGCTAAATCCTGAACGGGAGGATATTCTTCGTTACTTCTATTGTCTGCCGAAGAATTTTCCTTGTCTTGAGCGCCGGCTTTTTCAATTTTCCAGGCCTTGACGTCTGTATAATACCTGCCATTGTATTCCCTGCTTTCCAGATCGTAAGAAACTATAACCTCTTCGTGCAGATTGACAGGAAATTGATCGATGCGGTTTCCTCTCAGACTAATGCATACTATTTTAGGATATTGATCGCCGAATTCCAAAACAAATTCTTGTTTTTTCCATTGTCCGTTGCGTCCTTCGCCGCTTTGGATTGGTAAAATTCTGATAATTTTTCCTTTGATTTCCATGTTCAGGTATAGATACAAATACAAACTCAGTAAATGAACTGATTAATTAGCGGAGGAAGAGGGATTCGAACCCCC
>LSQX01050268.1_pt1 | contig 12741 bp, 11 predicted proteins | sample 654561 | NCBI WGS metagenome assembly LSQX01 (sample SAMN04489861, study PRJNA283612) | anaerobic digester metagenome | isolation source: 4 biogas reactors fed with cattle manure at either 37C or 55C with and... | place: Denmark: Kongens Lyngby | collected 2014 | reverse complement strand
GAGTGTGGCTTCGCGGCCAGCGCGTTATCGGCGGCGCCGGCGATCCACGAGCTGTGCCTTGGCATAGCGGCCGACCGTGAGCGTGTCCCAGCCGTCAAAGGCGGCACCGACGCCACCGCCCAGGACCGGAACCCGCTTCGTCATGGCGACCACGACCCGCTTGCCCGTGATGCGCGCCAACAGGTCCGCCGCGACGCGATCCGAGATCTGCTGATCGAGCCGGGCATCGAAGACCGGCGCAGTGGCCACCACCAGCGGCGAGCTCGGCAGCCCCGCATCGCCCAGACTCTTTTCGAGATCGTCCCCCACCAGGCACATGGCGATCGCGGTCCGCACGCGGGGGTCGTCGATGTCATAGCCGCGCAGATGCGCGATCGTGGCGACGAGTCGCGCCTGGAGAACGGCGATGCCGGCGATGTTGGCAGGCAGGGCCACCAGCGTTGTGAGCACGCCACCGATGTTGGTCACGAATCCCTGGGCGCCCGCCATCGTGACGTGCAACTGGATCAACGAGTCGATCGCCGCTTCCGAGTCCTGGTGTTTGCGCAATTGATTGGCCGCGGATTCCTTGGCGGGCGGCAGCGCGCTGTATCCGTCCACCGCCATCCCGAGGACGCGACGCAGGAGGTTGCCGGCAGCATTGGGGACTTTGCCGAGGGGGACGAGGCCGCCGAATGCATTGCTGTCCGAAGTGGGCATGGGTGCTCTCCTTGCTGCGGGCGCATGAGTGCGCAGGGTCCAATCTACGCAGTCGGAGAAGCACCAAACGACCCGAGCGGCCCCCGAAAATCCCCGGATCCGAGGGTTGCCTGGGAGACTGTGACCCGTGGTGACGTTCGAGGATCCCGAGACTTGGCCGAAACGCGACGCGATCGGCGCGTCGGTGGAGCTGACTCCGGAGCTGATCCTGCACGCCTATCGCCACGGTGCTTTCCCGATGCCGTTCGCGCCCGGCCTGATCGGCTGGTTCTCGCCCATGCTGCGCGGCATCCTGCCGCTGGGTTCCCTGCGGGTGACTCGTTCGCTCCGGAAGTCCGCCCGGCGCTATTCGCTCACCGTCGACATGGCGTTCGACCAGGTTCTGGCTCGCTGTGCGGACCCGCAGCGCCCTCACGGCTGGATCGACGCGGCCATTGCCGACGCCTATGCAGCGCTGCGCGAGCTCGGGTTCGTCCATTCGATCGAGGCCTGGGACGATGAGGGCCGGCTGTGTGGCGGGCTCTATGGCGTCAGCATCGGTGGATTGTTCGCCGGGGAGTCGATGTTCCACGACCCCGAGCACGGGCGCGACGCGTCCAAGGTCGCGCTCATGGGCCTGGTGGACATCCTGACCGGCGACGGGGAGACCGGGCGGTTGCTGGACGTGCAGTGGCGTACCGACCATCTCGCCACCCTCGGCGTCACCGAGGTGCCCCGCACGCACTATCTCGAGTTGCTCCGCTGCGCACTGGCGCTCCCTGCGCCCGACTGGGCCCGTGCGAGACTTGGGTATGCCTGAGCTGCCGGAGGTCGAGTCCCTGCGCCGGTTCCTGGTGGAGCGTTGCCTGGGAAAGGAGTACGCGCGGCTGGAGCTCGCCTCGTTCACCGCGCTGAAGACCGTCGATGTGCCACTGACGCACCTCATCGGCCGGACGGTCTCCGACGTGGTCCGGCGCGGGAAATTCATCGCCATGGAGTCAGGCGGATTGTGGCTCGCCTGGCATCTCGCCCGGGCCGGCTGGCTGCGCTGGAAGGACAAGGTCCCCGCTGCCCCGGCGCGTCCGGGCAAGGGTCCGCTGACGCTGCGGCTGGCGTTCACCGACGGTTCGGGTTTCGAACTCACGGAGGCGGGTACGCAGCGCAAGCTCGCCCTCCACGTCGTCAAGGACCTCGCCGAGGTGGTCCAGATCGCGACGCTCGGTCCGGACCCGCTGTCCGATGAGTTCTCGCTCGAGGCTTTCGCGGCGATCCTGGCCGGTGCGGGGCGGGCCCAGATCAAGGGAGTGCTGCGGGACCAGCGCACGATCGCCGGGGTGGGCAACGCCTATTCGGACGAGATCCTGCACGCGGCCAAGCTGTCGCCGTTCAAGCCCGCCAATGGGTTGAGCGAGGACCAAGTGGCGCAGCTCTATGCGGCGCTGCGGACTGAGCTGGGCGAGGCCATCGCCCGCGCCGACGGGTTGGCGGCGAAGGATCTCAAGGGGGAGAAGAAGTCCGGCCTCCGGGTCCATGGCCGCACCGGGGAAGCCTGCCCCGTGTGCGGCGACACCATCGCGCAGGTGTCCTTCGCCGATTCCTCGCTGCAGTACTGCCCCCGCTGTCAGACCGGTGGGAAACCCCTGGCGGATCGCCGACTGTCCCGACTTCTCAAGTGAGGGTCGAGTCCTGCCGCCCGGCATCGGGCCGAATCGGACACCGCGGCCATGCGGCAACGTGATCTTGACGACACGAACGCCAATTTCGCGGTCGGCAGCTTGGCGAAGGTTAACTAAAGATGAACAATAGGTGTCATGACGGGAATTTCTGACGCTGAGTACAACGCCATCGTCGAAGACCTGGCTTATCGCTACGCCGATATGTTCTCGCGCGACGTCGTCGCGTCCGAGGTCGCCACCGTGCGGTCGGCACTGGAGCAGACCGCACGCAAGCCGGACTTCCTCGGCATGCTGATCGCCAAGCAGTCCCGTGACCGCTTGGCCGCGCGGGCCGCTGCTGCGGGCCAGGAACTCAAACCGGTGCCCACCATTCTCTTCGTCTGCGTGCACAACACCGGACGCTCCCAATTCGCCGCAGCGCTCACCAAGCAGTTGGCGGGTGACGCCGTGCACGTGCGCGCAGCGGGGATGCGACCCACCGAGGGAGTGAACCCCGCGGTCGCCGAAGTGTTGGGGGAGCGCGGGATCGTGATCGACGAGGAGTTTCCGACGGGCAGGCCCTATGACCTCGAGGACGCCGCCGACATCGTGGTCGACATGGGCTGTGACCTGCCGCGCTATCCGGCGCGACGGGTCATCCGCTGGGATATCGACGATCCCGAGGGCCGCAGCGTCCGAACGGTCCGCCTGATCTGCGACAAGATCGAACGCCGCGTGCGTTCGCTGCTCGCCGATCTGGAGATCCCGGCCGCGGCGCCCACGGAAGCCACCGCGGCGAGCTGAGCCCGGACGTCACCAGCCGTCAGTGCTGGTGACCGTGGCCGTCGTGGTCATGGCCGTCGTGGTCATGGTCGTGGTCGTCATGGTCGTGGGGCCGCTGCTCCATGTTCTTGCCGACCACACCGATCAGCAGGCGTACCTGGGCCTCGCGTTCGGCGACGAGCTGTGCCTCCGCGTCGTTGTGCACGGCCGCCCGCAGGAGCTGCTTGGTCTCCCGCAGCGCAGCGTCGGGGATCTCGAGCACGGCCTTGGCGACCTCGAGGGTCACCTCGTCGAGCTTCTCCGGTGGCACGGCGAGGGTGGCCAGCCCATAGGCAACAGCTTCCTGGGCTCCGATGAACCGGCTCGTGACGCAAATCTCCAGCGCACGGGAATAACCGAGTGCGCGGACCAGCGGCAGCGTACCCCCCAAATCCGGCACCAGACCCAGCGAAGGCTCCCGCATCGCGAACTGGACGTTGGTGGTGACGATGCGCAGATCCGCGGCGAGCGCGAGCTGGAAACCGGCCCCGATCGCATGGCCCTGCACCGCCGCCAGGACGATCGCCGAGACCTCGCCCCACGCAGTGAAGGCCCGCTGGAAGCCACGGATCAATTCGGTCGTCTCGCCCATGCCCCGGTTGGCCGCGACCGAGAGCACCCGCGGCTCGCCCTGAATGCCCTCGCGCGACAACATGCCGCGGTCCAGCCCGGTCGAGAAGTCTTTGCCCTCCGCGTTGAGGATCACCAGCCGGACCTCCGGGTCCAGCCCTGTCGCGAGCTGCTCGAGCGCATGCCACAGCGTCGGTGTCTGCGGGTTGCGTTTGGCCGGGTTGGCGAGAGTGATGGTGAGAATGTCGCCGTCGCGTTGCGTACGCAGACCCGGGTGCGTGGGGAGTTCGGTCATGCGCCGCATCTTCCCAGACGGACCGGTGCTGCCCCGGCACGGGCCACGCTCTGGGTGCCGGGAGGCACGACGGTCAATCGACAAATAGCCACCCGGGCATGACCTCGGCAGGGCGCCCTGTTTTCATGGCTGCATGACACGCATCGGCTTCCACGCGTCGCATGAGCAGATCGGGCCGCGGCAACTCCTGACCGACGTCGAGCACGCCGAGCGAGCCGGGTTCGCCATGGCGATGTGCTCCGACCACTTCGCGCCCTGGAGCGAACGGCAGGGCCACTCCGGCTTCACCCTGTCCTGGCTGGGGGCCGCGCTGGCGCGGACGAGCCTGGAGTTCGGTTGCGTCCACGCTCCCGGCCAGCGCTATCACCCCGCAACCACCGCCCAGGCGATCGCGACGCTGGGCGAGATGTTCCCGGGCCGGTTCTGGATCGCGCTCGGCAGCGGCGAGAACATGAATGAACACGTCACCGACGGCCAGTGGCTCGACAAGGAGACGCGGACCCAGCGTCTTGAGGAATGCGTGGACGTGATCCGCCGGCTGCTCGGTGGTGCCACCGTCACCCATCGGGGGCTGATCCGGGTCCACGAGGCCCGGCTGTGGGAGCGCGCCGATCCGCTGCCGTTGCTCATCGCGCCGGCCGTCTCGGTCGAGAGCGCGGCGCGAGTCGCGCAGTGGGCGGACGGGCTCGTCACCCTCAACCAACCGCTCGACACCCTGCGGGAGATCATCGACGCCTATCGCGGCGCCGGCGGGCGCGGGAAGCTCGCGCTGCAGGTCCACCTCTCCTGGGCGCCGACACAGAGCGAGGCCCTCGCGATCGCCCACGATCAGTGGCGCACCAATGTGTTCGGGGCCGGCTTGGCGTGGGATCTGCGTACCCCCGCCGCCTTCGACGAAGCCGCCCGGTTCGTCCCGCCCGAGGCGCTCCACGACGTCGTACGCATTTCGGCGAACCCGGAGCAGCACGTGGCCTGGTTGGCGGAGTACGCCGCACTCGGTTTCGACGACATCTATTGCCACCATGTCGGCCAGCAGCAGACCGACTTCATCGACGCCTTCGCGGAGCACGTGCTCCCGGTCTTCAAGGAGAGCTGATCATGCGGATCACCGACACAGCCGACCAATGGTGGAAGAGCGCCGTGGTCTATTGCCTGGACATCGAGACCTTCCTCGACCACAACGACGACGGCATCGGCGACCTCGCTGGGTTGGCCCACCGGATCGACTACCTGGCGGAACTCGGCGTCACCTGCCTGTGGCTCATGCCCTTCTATCCCACTCCGGACCGCGACGACGGCTATGACGTCACCGACTTCTACGGGGTCGACTCGCGGCTCGGAGATCACGGCCGCGTCGTCGAGGTGATCCGGATGGCCCATCACCGGGGCATGCGCGTGATCGCGGATCTCGTCGTGAACCACACCTCCGATCAGCACCCCTGGTTCAAGGCCGCTCGGCGCAGCAAGGACAATCCGTTCCGCGACTATTACGTGTGGCGCTCCGACACTCCACCCGACACCTCCGACGAGGTCGTCTTCCCGGACTCCGAGGACAGCATCTGGGAGCTCGACGAGAAGACGGGGGAGTGGTATCTCCATCACTTCTACAAGCACCAGCCAGATCTCAACTGGGCCAACCCGCTGGTCCGGGAGGAAGTCCAACGGGTCATGGACTTCTGGCTGCAGGTCGGGCTGGACGGATTCCGCGTCGATGCCGTGCCGTTCATCTTCGAGGACACCGAGACCCTCGACAAGCGCAGTGACGTCCCCGCCGACCCGCACGTGTTCCTCAAGGAGCTGCGGGCGTTCCTCGGCCGCCGCAAGGGGGATGCCATCCTGCTCGGTGAGGTGAACGTCCCCCACAAGGATCAGTTCCTCTATTTCGGTGGGGAGGCCGGTGACGAGCTCACGATGATGTTCGACTTCATCGGGATGCAGAACTGCTATCTCTCCCTGGCCCGCGGTGACGCCCGACCGCTGACCAAGGCGCTGCTCGACCGGCCCGTGATCAACCCCAAGAACCAGTGGGCGACCTTCCTCCGCAACCACGACGAGCTCACCCTCGACAAGCTCGGCGATGAGGAGCGCCAAGAGGTGTTCGACGCCTTCGGGCCCGATCCGGACGTCCAGATCTATGACCGCGGCCTGACCCTGCGGCTGCCCACGATGCTCCAGCACGACCCGCGCCGGTTGCGGATGGCGTACTCGCTCCTCTTCTCCCTGCCCGGCACACCCACGCTCTACTACGGCGAGGAGATCGGGCTCGGTGAGGACCTCAGTCAGGACGGACGCATGGCGGTCCGCGTCCCCATGCAGTGGACCGGCGGCAAGAACGGTGGCTTCTCGGCCGCCCAGCCGCGGCAGCTCGTCCAGCCCGTGCTCACCGGCGGCCAAGGTCCGGACCACATCAATGTCGCCGCCCAACGCCGCGATCCCGAGTCACTGTGGAACTTCATGAGGTCACTGATCCAGCACTACCGCACTTGTCCGGAGCTCGGCTGGGGCAGCTTCCATGTGCTGGAGCAGGAACTCGATCAGGTCCTCGTGCACGAATGCCGGCTCGACGACTCCTCCGTCTTCGCCGTGCACAACTTCTCCGACGAAGCCTGCGACGTCGAGTTCACTCTCGGCCGCGACAGGGCCGGGATCACGATCGTTGACATTTTCGCCGACAATCCGATCCAGGCCGACAGCCGTGGCCGGGTCCGGTTGCCGGTGGAGGGTTATGGGCACAAGTGGCTGCGTCTGCAGCCCGGCGAGCCCCTGCTGCCCTGACGTGCGCCGGTCTCACGGGGGATCAGGTGACGTGGTCAGCTCTCGACCAGGAGGCCCAGCTTGCGTACGTTCTCATCGAAATCCTGCGCGGACCGGCGGCCGATCAGGCGGGTGAACAGGACGCCATAGCGTCCGGACACGCGGATCCGCTGGACGATGCGGGTGCCCTCGTCGCCCGGGGCCACCCACCACGAGAAGATCTGTTCGCCACGACCCGGCTGGGGTTGGCGCACGACCACGGAGCGCTCGCCGATCGATGTGGTGAAGGGCCCGGCTGTCCGGGCGTGGATGAAGCCGCGCCAGCCGGCAGGGACATAGTGTCCGTGGCCCGGATGGAGGGCGGTCTCCGGGTCCTCGATGGAGACGGACGCAAAGAAGTGGTGCCAGCGGGGCAGCAGCGTGATGTCACGCACGATGTCCCAGACCTTGGTGGGGGATGCCGACAGGACGCCCGTCTCGGTGGAGAGCCACATGGAGCCAGTTTAGGTGGGCTCGTCCGGCGGCGTACGCCACGTCGACGTGCCGACCCCCGCAGCGACACCGCCGGACTGTCGGAGCCAGCCGATAGACTCCCCGCTGTTTCCGGACACTTCCCGAAGGATTGACACGTGAGCTCCAAGTCGCCCGATGCCACCGACCAGGTGGCCGCGCCGGATTCGGCCGGGACCGCCCAGCCGCAGGCGGCTGATTCGAGTCGTGGTGGCTTCTGGCGGGGCTGGGGCCGCTTGCTGTCGGCGCCGCCGGAGACGCCGTGGCATCGCCATCCGCGCACGGGCATCGTGCTCATCCTCGCTTCCACACTCCTGACGCTGTTCGTCGGGTTCCTGGGGCCGTCGGTCGCCACGCTGACCCTGGGGCCGCGCGAGGGCAGCCTGTTGCCGCCGTGGTATCTCCCGGGACTTCTCAAGCCCAATCCCTGGCTCATCGCAGCCCTGGGCTGGTCGCTGATCCTCATGGGCGCGGTCGGCACGTGGATCCTGCTGCGGGCCATCGCCATCGGTTGGCGCCCGGACAACAGGAGACTTTTCGCGGGCGCGGTGGGGCTCAACATCGCCACGATCCTCGTGCCGCCGATGACGTCGGCGGATGTGTTGATGTACGCGGCGTATGGTCGCCTGGCCAAACTCGGGTTCGACCCCTATGTGGATTCCCCGGCCGAGGTGTTCCGCATGCAGTGGGACACCGTGATCCGGTGGACCGAGCGGCCCTGGCAGGACACCGTCAACGTCTATGGCCCCCTCATCTATTGGATGCAGTGGGCGGCCAACATGCTCGGCGGCGACAACATGCACGACATCGTGTTCTTCCTGCAGGTGTTCTGCTGCCTCTTCTTCATCGGTGCCTGCGCGGTCGTGATCTGGATCGCGCGCGGCAACCCCGGCCTCCAGACGCGCGCGATCGTGTGGACCATCGGCAGTCCGGTGATGATCTGGGCCGTCGTCGCGGGGGCGCACAACGAGGCGGTCTCGATCTTCTTCGCGATGCTCGCTTTCCTGACGATCCGCAAATATCCGTTGGCGACCGGTCTGTTGGTGGGCGTCGCATGCACCGGCAAGGCGACCGTCGGACTGTTCGGGGTCGCGATGGCGTGGGCCTATCGACGCGAGATCAAGAAGTTCCTGCTGTTCATGGTGGGGGCGGCGGTGCCGAACGTCATCGTCTACATCATCCTTTATCCGGCCGCGCTCGAGCTGGCCGCCAAGAACGCCTCTTATGTCGCGGGCTCGTCCTGGGTGCATCCCGTGCGGCGGCTCCTCGAGCCGTTCATGGAGTTCGACACCGTGTCGTCCCTCGTGTCCGTCCTGGCATGGGGTTCCGCGGTCCTCATCGGGTGGATGCTCTCGCGGGTCCTGCCCTGGCGACCGCTGCCGGGGGCACCTGAAGGTGTCGGACCGGAGCGGGACCCGATGGTCATAGCGGTCCGCACGACGGTCGTGATCGCCGCGGCCTGGGTGATCACGTCCGCCTATTCGCTGCCGTGGTATGACCTGATCTATTTCCTTCCCGTCGCACTCCTCGGGGCGACGAAGCTCGATCTCATCGCGCTGTGGCGGGTCGCGGTTCTCAACCTCGCCTATGTGCTCGGCCGGGTCATCTCCTACTCACCGCTGATGCAGCAGACCAACCAGCGCATCCGCGAGGTCTTCTCCACCTCGGTGTCGATCGGCGTGATCGTGGCCGTCATCCTGTGGTGGCACGAGCACGGCCTGCGGGTCGGCAGCCACACCAAGGCACCCCGTGCCGGCGATGAGACCGATGAGCCGGCGCTGACCTCGAGCTGACCGCTGGCGGACCGGCAGGGCGTCGCTTTTTCATGCGCCGACGTCCTTCGCCTACGATCCCTGCATGCCTGCCGCGCCGCCACGTGCACCCCGTCCGGGGTGGTACGCGGACCCGCGCGTACCCGACGAGGACCCGCAGCATCCTGAATCCCACGCGGGCGAAGCCGGCCAATTCCGTTGGTGGGACGGGACGGCCTGGACGGCTTGGCTGTCGGATTCGGCGTACGCGCCCAAGCCGCGCGGAGCGGTGACCCGAGTGACGCCGGTGCCGGTGCTCGCCACTCCTCGGTCGCCACGCTGGTTTGTTGCCGGCCTGGCGGGCGCGATCGCGGTGACTCTGCTGGCTGCGATCAGTCTGATCGGTCAGGGGCTTCCGCAGCCCAGCCAGCCCTTTCTCGAGGCGCGGCCGGCGGATGCTGTTGGCCCGGAGCGGATCTATCGCGACTACGCACTCGATCCGGACCATCGGGCTGTGATCTATGAACGGCTGGCCATGGAAGTGCCCGACGGCCTCCGGGTGCTCGCGGACGTGGATCGGGCCACCACCGTGTTGCGGAAGGCCTCGCATGCCTATGTGCTCCTCGACCCCCGGGGCGATCTGGTCGCGAACCTGCTGGTCGGTGACGCCGAACCCGAGTTGGTCGTCGTCGGCGACGCAGGCGCGTCGGCCGAGCGCATCCTCACCGCGCTCGTCCCCCGCTATCACCAGGGCGGCGGAGTCACCCCGGAGAACATCTCGGTCGAGCCCTGGCCGTCGATTCCGGGAGCGGTCGAGGTGAGGGGCTATTTGAGGTACGCGACCCCCACCGCAGGAGCCAATGGCGACAATTTCCGGATGGTGGTGACGCCTTGGAGCCAAGGCGCCCACAGCGGCATGGGGGCCTGGATCGCGCTGGTTCCCGAAACCGCGTCACACGAAATCCACGATCTGCTGCTGGTCAGGGCGCCGGATATTGCTCTCCTCGAGTAACGGGGCATTTGCAGGGATCGTCTCGAACGACTGAGCGGATCCTGCTGTCCGGCGCTAACCTGTCCGAAAGGTCGCACGATCTGGCGATGCTGGGCAGGGAGGAGACGCGGATGCTTCGGGTAGAGGTGCGTTGTGCCGGGCTTGCCACTGTCGTGTTGGGGTCCCAGGAAACGCTCGTTTTCGGTCGCGCGCCGCACGCCATTTTGCCGGAAGAGGAAGCCGACTCGACACTGCAGGTGATTGCGCTTGCGCTTCCGCAGAGCACCGCACACACCTCCCGGCTGCTCGGTGAGCTCATCATCGGTGAGGACATCGTGCGGCTGCGCTGGCACGGGACTCTCGAGGCCCAGCTGTCCAGTTTGTTCGAGGCGCCCGGTGGTGCGCGGCGGGTGACGCTGGTCAAGGGGATGACGGCGCTGCTCGACGAGGGCGAGAACACGGTGACCGTCCTGCGCGGACGTCAGGGCCTGCTTCCTGATCAGTTCGACGACCTGACGCTCGAGGTCACCGTCCAGCCGATGGAGCCCGAGCCCTCCTTCGTGCCGATGCCGGGCCAGGAGTTCGATGAGCCGGGCGACCCGGATCACACGGCGCCCGCGCCCATGCTGCGGCCGCGCTCGCGCGAGTGGTTCGTCGCCCTGGCGCTTGCGGAGCCGTGGCTGGTCGGCGACGACTCATATCCGCGGCCACCCTCCAACCGGGAGATCTATGAACGCGTGCTGAAGTGGCACGGATATGCCTGGAACCTCGAGCGCCCGCAGCGCGTGGACGACGCCATCCGGGTCATCTCCCGCATCGCCTTCGGCCCCCGCGACGACCCCTTCGCAGCCACGAGTGGTCGTCGGGTTCAGAACGTTCGATTCGCGATCGGTCGCCGGGCCGCAGAGGTGCGGTTGGTCACCGCGGAGGATCTCGCAGCGGCCTTTTCCGGCGCCCATGAGCGCCTGGGTGGGCCGGGCAATCCGGGCGTACGCCCCGCTCCCCGAGCCTGAATTGGTCCGCTCTCTGAAACATAATGTGCCGGATTCTCCCCAAATAAGAGATGATAAGGAAGGCCCTTGAACACCCCCTAAATCTTGGTGCCCAGGAGAAGCGCAGTGCATAGCCCCTTGACGAAATTGTGGTCACGGGTCAGGCATGCCCCGGCGAAGAAAATTGCGAATGCGTCGGCAGCCTCGGTGATCAGCCTCGCCATGGTCGGCGTGCTGATCGGATCCGGCGTGGCCAGCACCGTGATGGGTGTGAGCGACGGGATCACCTGGCTCTCCAATGGTGCTCGCGGTGAGGTCCTGCAATACATCCCTGGCTCCAAGCGAGTCGAGCGGGGCTATCAGGTTGGTGCCGGCAGCGACCCGATCGAAGTCACACAGGGCGACGGGATTGTGGCGCTGCGCAATGAACGCACCGGCGAGATCATGACGGTGGACATGAGCCGCATGCGCGTCGGCGGAGTGCGGGCGTCCCGCGGTGGATCCAAGGTCGTGGTCACGCGCGGCATGATGTTCGTCCTCGATACCGAACGGAACAGGCTCTCCCGGGTCGACCCGGTGCGCGCCGAGGACCTCGGGGAGCCTTGGGGCACGCCGGACAACGTTCCCATTGCCGACGTGGCGGCGGACGACGAGGGCACGGTCTGGGTCGTTGACGCTCGCGGTGTGCTGCGGGGGTTGTCGTGGGAGCCAGAGGGAGCCCGGTTCGTGGAGCGCAAGGCGAAGCGCGTGGCCCTGGTCGGTGAGGATGCAGTGCTCACCGGTCACGAGGTCGGCGTGTCGGTCTTCGGCCCGCGTGCGGGGGTCATCGCGCAGGTCGGCACCAAGAACGATGGATACCGCCAGAGCAGTCAACTCATCGGTGTTGATCCCGCCCGGGTCAACGGGCCGTCCGATCTCGTGTCCGCTGCAGTGTCCGACAAGACCATGGTCGTGATCCTCGACCGTGGGGAAGTGCGTGTGGTGTCAACGGGCAACCTGGGCTGCCCGCGACCCGCCAAGCCGGTGGCCTTCGATGACACCATCTTCGTGGTCTGCCAGGGCAGTGGAAAGGTCATTCAACTGACCCGCGACGGCAAGATGGCGGGCCCACCCATTGCGACACCGGGTGAAGCCGACGCTGAGCTCATCACCGACGAGGGACGTCTCCTGTTCAACGTGGGTGGAGCGCCCGAAGGCATCCAGATCGAACGCGGCGGAGCAGCCGAGCGATTCAACAGGATCCCCTTGGGCGGAACGCAGTCCATGCAGCTGGCCGATGAGGATCAGCCCGTTGACGGGCTGCTCGCCGGCCGGGATCAGGCCCGCGAGGATCTTGAGCAGGCCCCGGCAACCGAGTCCGGTTCTCCGGATGAAGCGCCCCGCACGAGCGTTGGCGACGAGATTCCCCGTGAGGAAGTCGTGCCCGAGGGCCAGGAACAGGAGGAGTTGCCGACCTCACCGGTCATCCCGCCGACGGATCCCGTCGTTGCGGTGACGCTCCCCCCTGCGCAGACCGATCCCATCCGCAGGGATCCGGCACCTCAACCGGTGCCACCCCCAGCACCCGAGCCCGCCCCGGTCCCGGAACCGGCCCCCGCTCCATCGACTGCGCCGGAACGTGCTGCCGCGCCATCCTTTGCACCCGAGCCTGTTCCGGCACCGGCTGAACCTGATCCCGTCCCGGCACCGGCACCGGCGCCTGATCCTGTTCCGGCGCCGGCTG
>LSQX01353729.1_pt1 | contig 12742 bp, 10 predicted proteins | sample 654561 | NCBI WGS metagenome assembly LSQX01 (sample SAMN04489861, study PRJNA283612) | anaerobic digester metagenome | isolation source: 4 biogas reactors fed with cattle manure at either 37C or 55C with and... | place: Denmark: Kongens Lyngby | collected 2014 | reverse complement strand
CCGTTGGCATCGATATCGAAGGTAACCTCGATCTGCGGAACGCCCCTTGGCGCCGGCGGAATACCGGTGAGCTGGAAGTTTCCGATCAGCTTGTTGCTTGCCGCCATTTCCCTCTCACCCTGGAATACACGAATATCCACACTGGTTTGGCTATCTGCCGCAGTTGAGAATGTCTGGCTCTTTTTGGCTGGAATGGTGGTATTGCGTTCAATCAACTTGGTGAACACACCTCCAAGGGTTTCAATCCCAAGGGACAGCGGGGTTACATCGAGCAGCAGAAGATCCTTCACTTCACCGGAAAGAACACCTGCCTGAATGGCGGCACCCACAGCAACGCATTCGTCGGGGTTGATCCCCTTGAACGGTTCTTTGCCCATATACTTTTTCACAGCTTCCTGAACGGCTGGAATTCTTGTGGAGCCGCCCACCAGAAGGATTTTATCGATGGCGGATGGTGACAGCTCAGCATCAGCCAGGGCCTTACGGGTAGGCTCCATGGTCTTTTCAACCAGGTCTTCCGTCAGCTCATCAAACTTCGCCCGGGTCAGTGTCATGTCAAGATGCTTCGGTCCGGTAGCGTCGGCTGTGATAAATGGAAGGTTGATGTTGGTTGTCGTGACGCCGGACAATTCAATCTTGGCCTTTTCAGCGGCTTCCTTCAGCCTTTGGGCTGCCATTTTGTCATTGCGCAGATCGATGCCGTTATCACGCTTGAATTCAGCGGCCATCCAATCGATGACCCGCTGGTCGAAATCGTCTCCGCCCAGACGATTGTTGCCGCTGGTGGCAAGAACCTCGAATACGCCCTCCGCGATCTCAAGGATGGACACGTCGAAGGTACCTCCGCCGAGGTCGAATACCAGAATTTTCTGTTCTTTCTCTTTATCCAGACCGTAAGCCAGAGATGCGGCCGTCGGTTCATTTATAATACGCAATACTTCAAGCCCTGCAATTTTTCCCGAGTCTTTTGTAGCCTGGCGCTGTGCGTCGGAAAAGTATGCCGGGACGGTAATGACGGCCTGTGTAACTGTCTCACCGAGGTACGCCTCGGCATCGGCCTTCAGCTTTTGCAGGATCATCGCTGAGATTTCCTGCGGAGTATACTGCTTTCCATCAATGTCTACCCTCTTGTTTGAGCCCATGTCCCTTTTGATGGACATGACGGTTCTTTCGGGGTTCGTAACGGCCTGGCGTTTTGCCACTTGGCCTACAAGCCTTTCACCTGTTTTGGAGAATGCCACAACAGAAGGTGTTGTGCGGTTTCCCTCGGGATTGGGAATAACTACCGGTTCTCCGCCTTCCATGACGGCAACGCAGGAATTGGTGGTTCCCAAATCTATTCCGATTACTTTTGCCATAATCAATCACTCCTAATTCAATATTTAAAGGTCAAAGAATTTCGTTTTTGTTGGTGTCTCTTTTAATTGGCCACCTTCACCACCGAATGGCGGATCACAATTTCGTCCCTGTAGATATAGCCCTTGCGGAACTCCTCGATAATCTCGTTATCACCATAGGAATCATCCTCCACATGCATCACGGCTTCGTGAAACTCGGGATTGAATTCTTCCCCGATGGTTTCGATGGGCTTGACTTTCAAATTGGTAAGCACATCTTCAATCTGCCTCTTGATCAACTGCACACCGTCCCGGATACCCTGTTCGCCGGATTCACAAGCCTTCAGCGCCAGATCGATATTGTCCACAACGGGTATGAATGCCGCTGCAACATCTGCTACCGACGATGCATAGAGCCTTTCCTTTTCCTTTACGGTTCTTTTTTTGTAGTTGTCAAACTCGGCAGCCAGGCGTTGGAATTGATCCTTCAGCTCTTTGAGCTCTTCATCCTTTTTCTCTAACTGGTTCTCCAATTCGGCGGTTTCGGAATTTTCAGGCACCGTTTCCTGTATTTCCTCCAGAACCTGCTCCTGTTCTTCTTCCTGTTTCAGTTCCTTTTCCTTCCCCGTCTTCTTCATTCGGTTTCATCCTTCCGTTTCATGATAGCTTACTCATCGCTGAGTATTCTGAGAATTTCACTATTGATTAGCTTTTGGATATAGCGCATGGACGATACCACCTTCGCATAGGACATTCGAGTGGGGCCAATGATTCCCAGTGCTCCGGCCTCGGTGTCTCCAAGGCTGTAGGATGCAGTAACAAGACTGCAGTCGTGCATCGTCTCCAGCGGGTTTTCCTTCCCGATTTGAACATTCAGGTCGGACTTTCGCATGGCAGCGTTCATCAGCGCCTTGATGACCTCCTGGTCATTGAACAGCTCGAGAACCTCCCGCACCTTCAGCAGATCATTGAACTCGGGATGGTTCAGCAGATTCATCGTTCCGTTCATGATCAGCTCGGATTGATCAATTCCCTTCAGGCACTGTACAACCCCATCGAGAATAGAAGCCGCTGCCTCAGCATTTATTCCCGTTTGTCGTACAATATCGTCAATATCGGGATACTGGATACCTTGTGTCATTTGTCCGTTCAGCTTCTCATGAAGATAACTGGACAGCTTGAGCAAAATGTCGGAAGTGGTTTCAGTCTCCAGCCGTACAACACGGTTTTTCACAATACCACCGCTGCTAACAACCACAACCAGTGCTTTTTTGTCATCCACCGGAACAATCTGTACCGTCTTCAGCATCACCTGGGTGAGGCTTGGTGAGATTGCGATGGAGGCGTACCCGGTAAACATGGAGATAATATTGGTAGCCCGATGAATGAGGGCATTGATTTCATTCATGCGCAGTTCCATCGCGGTTCTGATCTGCGCAATCTCTTCCATGGCCAGGGTGTGGGCCTGCATCAGATGATCAACGTAAAAACGGTAGCCCTTGTCGCAGGGAACCCTGCCGGCGGAGGTATGTGGCTGTGTGATATACCCCATTTCCTCGAGATCGGCCATTTCATTGCGGATCGTAGCAGAGCTGAGTCCAAGCTCATACTTCTTTGATATTGTCCTGGAACCCACGGGTTGTGCTGTCTGAACATAATCATCGATCAGTGTCTTTAAAATTTGCATCTTCCGTTCGTTTAATTCATCATCCCAGAACATCATTCACCTCCGGTTCATGTCGAAAAACCGTTTCCGCTTTGACCTCCATGCCTTTGTTTTTTTGTTAGCACTCTCACGTGTCGAGTGCTAAAACCTATAATAAAAATACCACCCTCCATATTATTTGTCAAGAGGGTGGTTTCTATTTTAACCATTTTCTAATATTTCAGACCTTGTTGCTACAGGGACAAAAGTATTTTAACCTTGCAGCCGTCGGTGTCCAGCTCTTCATATTCAAGCCTGCCGTTCAGCTTGCGAATCTTTGCCTGAACCTGTTCGAGCTTCCTGTTTCGCTCAGGCAGCAAGGGTATTTTATTATTGGTTATCTCAATAATGGCCGTATTCTCCTTTTTATAAGCCACTACTTCTATATTACCCAGCTTCGACTTGTCATTTTGCTCTTGCGCGGAAAAGCCTGTCAACATGAATTCCACGATCTCAGCCAGTGGGACGATGACATCCTCCGCAACTTCCTTGCTTAACTCGGTGTTCTCCCCAATGGTGGAAAACACCACATGAAGACCGGCATCCTCTATCATGGCCTTCACCGCGCGGCTAAGTTTCTGGAAGGATTTTTTCAGCGGAACCATGCGCAGCTCGCCAAGGATTTTACGTATATCCATGGACATGTTCTCAGCCCGGTTCAACTCAACGGATATGGAGTCGTTACTGCCAAAGCGCAGAACCGATTCGTGATGCAGGTCATTTTGGATGCTTGTCAGCGCAACCACAATATCCAATATTTCGTCCAGCCGCTTGATGGGAATATGCACAAGCTGCTCCACGTTTTCGTTCCTGATCTTTTGAGCCCGTATAGCTTTGATCAGTTCGCCGGCATCCACCTTTTTTTCACGCATGGCTATTTCGCCGAATTTCATTTTATGGTAAATGTCGCTTTGTTTTTTCAGTACATCCTCCACATCCTGCTTCCCTATTGCCCCCTCTTCCATCAGAATCTCGCCGATTTTGTTTTCCGGCGGCTTGACGGGTTGTTTCACCTCAAGCATGATCTCTTCACGAAGCTGTTGAATATTGAGGATATGTTGCTCGACCTCGCCCTGAAACTTGGTATCACGCACGAGTTGCTCATTATTGCAGATCTTCCTTAAAAAGAGAATGGTCTGTAAAAGCACATTAATAATCGTTCTTGTGGTTTGGATGCCGAACTTCCGGCATGCTTCAATCAATCTTTCAGTCTGTTCGGTAATCTGCGTGGCGAGGCCCTCTTCAAGAAATCCGGTTAATCCCTTTATGGTGTGAAAATTGCAGTATACTGCATTCAAATACTCAGGATTGTGTGGATCAACCTCAAGGTTCACCAGCTCCAGCTCTATGGAGTCAAGGGTTTCAAGGATTTCCTGAATAAAATCCTTCATGTAACTTTCCTGTATCTCCTTCAGCCCGATTTTTTGCTCATGAAGCCTGTTTTGATCGATCTGTTCCATATGAACTCCCCCTTTTCTTTCTGCAGCACACTGTTCCGGCGGATCATATAAACTCCATCCATACCTGGTTCGCAAAATCCAGCCCTTTTTTTGTCAGCCGCAGCATTTCTCCCTCTTTGACTAACAGTTGCCTGCCCTCCAGTTGCCTTATGGTGTCTGAGTAATGGTTGATTGCTTCCCGCCCGAATTCATTTTCAAGGCTTGTCAGAGAAATTCCCTGAATGAGCCTGAGCCCAAGGAAAAACCTTTCGGATAGCTTTTCGCTTTTCCCGATTGTTTCCCGGGAAAACCACGGTGACTCATTTTCCCTGATTTTTCGGATATATTCCAAAGGGTCCCCAACATTTGCAACTCTTTCATCATGGAAGAAAGAACTGGCCGAAGCTCCAAACCCAAGATAGGGCTTACCGGTCCAGTACTTTAAATTATGCCTGCTCACGTAACCCGGTCTGGCAAAATTGGAAATCTCATAATGGCAGTACCCGTTTTCGCCAAGCCTTTGAATGGCCCTGTGATACATCTCCCGCTCCAGGTCTTCATCCACATAAGTTAGTTCCCCATTTTTTTGCAGTTCAAACCATGGGGTGCCTTTTTCTATTTGCAGACTGTATGCAGATATATGGTTCATGTTGTTCCCGGTTGCAAACTCCAGGGTTTCAAGCCAGTCATCCATGGTTTGACCAGGTAAGCCAAATATGATATCGGTATTGATGTTCCCGATGCCAACCCCTCTGACAAGTTCGATGCTTTTCAGAAACATTTCACGTGTATGAATACGACCCATGGATCGAAGCAGGTGATCCTGTGCCGCCTGCAAGCCCAGGCTGATTCGGGTAACACCTGTATCTTTCCAGGCCAGGGCTTTTTCATGGTTGATCGTACCTGGATTGGCTTCCAGGGTGATTTCAGCATCCGCGGTTATTTTTAGAACGCTTCTCAGTGTACGGATAATGCCAGTTACATCCTCTGCGGAAAGCAGGGATGGCGTGCCCCCTCCGATAAAAACAGAATCTGCGGAAAGGTTCCCGTGTTCCGCTGCAAACCTTTCCATCTCTTTGCACACTGCAGAGGCATATTCGTGAAATATACCTTCAAAGCCGGGGAAAGAGGGAAAATCGCAGTAATTGCATTTTTTTACGCAGAATGGGATATGAATGTAAACACCTACTGGCTCCATGCTCATCCCCCATGATGAAAAATTTATCCTTTCGGAATGTTTCTGGTTTGCATAACCAGACCTTCCGAGCCGGCTCCTCAGAGACCGTTCGGAATGTTTCTAGTTTGCATAACCAGACCTTCCGAGCCGGCTCCTCAGAGACCGTTCGGAATGTTTCTGGTTTGCATAACCAGACCTTCCGAGCCGGCTCCTAGGTATCCAGTTTCAAAACGCTCATAAAGGCTTCCTGGGGTAATTCCACGTTTCCTACCTGACGCATCCGCTTCTTACCCTCTTTTTGCTTTTCAAGCAGCTTTTTCTTTCGGGTGATGTCACCGCCATAGCATTTTGCCAATACATCCTTGCGGTAGGCCCTGACGGTTTCGCGTGCGATGACCTTTGCACCGATGCAGGCCTGAACCGGGATTTCGAACATTTGCCTGGGGATCGTATCCTTCAGCTTCTCAGCCATTCTCCTGCCACGGGAGTAGGCCTTGCTTTCATGAACGATAAAGGATAACGCATCCACAATTTCGCCGTTCAGCCGGATATCCAGTTTCACCAGATCGGACTCTTTATAGCCTTTCAGCTCATAATCAAAGGATGCATATCCCTTCGAGCGCGATTTCAGCGCATCAAAAAAATCGTAGATGATTTCATTCAGCGGCATGTCATAGGTCAGAACGGTACGGGTGCTTTCAATGTATTCCATTCCAATATATTCGCCGCGGCGATCCTGGCAAAGCTCCATGATGCTTCCCACATATTCGGTGGGCGTCATGATCGATGCTTTGACCACAGGCTCTTCCATCATCTCGATGGCGGCCGGATCCGGCAAATTGGTGGGGTTGTCTATCTGAACCACTTCACCGTCCAGTTTGGTAATGCGATAAATAACACTGGGGGCTGTGGTGACAAGGTCCATATTGAATTCTCTTTCGAGACGCTCTTGAATGATCTCCATATGCAGAAGGCCTAAAAAACCGCATCTGAAGCCAAATCCAAGCGCTGCGGAGGTTTCGGCTTCAAACAGCAGCGCTGCGTCGTTCAGCTGCAGCTTTTCCAGTGCATCTCGCAGATCGGCATATCTGGCGCCATCCGCCGGGTAAATACCACAAAACACCATGGAAACCGCTTTTTTATAACCCGGAAGCGGTTCTTTCGCCGGGTTTGAAGCAAGGGTAATGGTATCCCCAACCTGTGTGTCCCGCACATTCTTAATGCTGGCACAGATGAAACCCACATCTCCGGGATAAAGCGCTTCAGTGGAAACCAGGCCTCCGGGACGGAAATACCCGATATCGGTGGTGATAAATTTCTTTTTGGTGTGCAGCATCAGAATTTCCTGGCCCACCCGAATACTGCCCTCCATGACGCGGACATGGGCGATAACGCCTTTATAGTTGTCATAAAGAGAATCAAAAATCAACGCCCGCAGCGCCGCGTTTTCATCCCCGGCTGGCGGCGGAATGACCTGAACAATGCTTTCCAGAACCGCTTCAATATTGATGCCGTTTTTGGCTGAAATTAACGGAGCCTGGCTGCAATCCAGGCCAATGATATCCTCGACCTCCTGCTTCACCTCTTCAGGCCTTGCACCGGGAAGGTCGATCTTGTTGATCACCGGAAGAATTTCCAGATTATGCTCCAGCGCAAGGTAAACATTGGCAAGGGTCTGCGCTTCAATTCCCTGGGACGCATCCACCACCAGAACAGCGCCTTCGCAGGCGGCTATGCTCCTGGAAACCTCATAGTTGAAGTCCACATGGCCGGGTGTATCGATCAGGTTCAGAATATATTCCTCACCGTCGGAAGCTTTATAGATCAAACGGGCAGCCTGGGCCTTGATGGTAATCCCCCGCTCGCGCTCCAGATCCATCGTATCGAGGATCTGCTCCTCCATTTCGCGCTCGGTCAGAACCCCGGTTTTCTCCAGAAGCCTGTCGGCCAGGGTTGATTTTCCATGATCAATATGGGCGATGATACAAAAATTTCGAATTCTCTTTTGTCTTTGTTCCGGCATATAGTTACCCCGTGCAGTTTTTTCAACTCTTTTTTGAAATTATACCACAGGGTTTCCTCCGTTGTATAGAGAAGAATCATCTTGATTAATTCATACCCAGCATCGTCTCTATAAAAATGCCATAGCCCTTGGACGGATCGTTCACAAGTACATGGGTAACGGCACCGATCAGGCGTCCGTCCTGAATGATGGGGCTACCCGACATCCCCTGTATAATTCCCCCGGTCTCATCCAGAAGGCGGGGGTCGGTGATCTGCAGAATCATGCTTTTCGGGCCTGAAAGGTTCTTTTTGGCCACCTTCTGTATTTCTACCTGAAATTCCTCAACTTCTTCGCCATGAATGTTGGAAAGAATGATGGCAGGCCCTTCCTGAATGACGCTCCTTGTTCCCACGGGATACAGTTTTCCCGGCAGCTCGTCAGCTATGTTCTTTCGGATCTGCCCGAATACACCAAAAGCGGTGTTCCAATATATTTCTCCGATGACCTCGGGGCTGTCGAGGAAATCCCCCTGTAATTCACCCGGCATTCCCTGCATTCCTTTCTTAATCGCATATACAGAGGATTTCAGCAGCTCTCCGGATTCAACAGGCATCATAATCCCGGTATCAATATCGGTAATGCCATGGCCTAAAGCACCGAATCTACCGGTATTCCGCTCGATATAGGTCAGTGTTCCGACCCCTGCCGTACTGTCCCTGACCCATAATCCCAGGCGGAACTTTCCGTCCTCAACACATTCAGCCGGCACCGCTTTCGCTGTTAGTAATCGGTTATCATGAATAAACCTGATTTCGACCTCCTTTGGTGCCGACTCTTCGATGGCTCTGGTTAAATCCTGGATGCTTTCAATTTTTCTGCGGTTTATCTCCACAATAAAATCCCCAGGCTCTATCCCTGTATCTTTTACGGGAATCTCTTCCCTGCCGTCGGGTGTCAGAACCCCGGAGGTTCCAACCACGAGAATGCCCTTGATGTACAACTTGATTCCCACTGTATTCCCGCAAACCAGCAGTTCTCTGACCGGGATTGCGTTTACCTCTATGTCCTTAATGGGTACAACACCAAAAAGCCGGAGATGGATCTTGTTCTGCCCATAATTCGTGCATTCCAGCGTATAGGGCATCATAAACAAGGAGCGCTCCGTGCTGCGCTTCTCAATGCGGATCCCGCCGTTTCCAGGCGACAGCTGCAGCTGAAAGGGAGAAAAAAACTCTACAAGGTATTCTTCTCCTGCCAGAACGGTCATTTGGTTTGGTGTGAAAGCGACGAGAGACAGGTATAAGGACATGCATAAAATGAGGAGAAGAAAGCTTACTCGAAGTAAGGGATTCCCTTTTCTGAATTTCATTTGGCACGCTCCAGTCATGATGATTTTGCAGCAGGACGCTCCTCCTTTTGTTTGTATAAGAGTTTGCGGCCTTTTGATCTTTTCCCGTATAGTCACTGAGTTTTCTGAGACTATCAGTACGGGTGTACTTAAGTTAACCTGAGCGTGAATAAATTATTCGATATGGATCGTTTCCAAAAGTTTCCCTTTTGACCTTTCAAAGTGAGAATCATATTCATGGCAGAAAAGTATGAATTGATTTACCTGGGAGTCGATGGATCAACCCAGCCAGTTGACAAGATCCATGGTGTTTTGGAAGCAGGAAGACTTTAAAAAATCGTCGCTGTACTTTTCCGAGCACAGCATCGGATGCCTGCTGCAGGACAGAACACCGTGGCTTATCATTTCGGCTTTTGAGATGGCCTCATTGCCCCATAAAAACCAGTTTAAATGCGGTCTTTGCGAGGAAATGTACGCGAAAAGCCTCCTGGAAAAAACCTCCCAGATCTGTCTGTGGCTATTGGGCCTGTTCATCTCACAGGTGAGGTAAGTGTTCAGAAACAGAACCCCCTGTGCTTCCAGGGAATCGAAAAGCTGCCGCGGTGGAAGCAACGGAAAGGAATGATCCTTTATCTCGGATAGAATTTGTGAGAATTTCAGAATGTCTTCATAACGGGTGATGCCCCGATAAGATTTGTAGATTAAACGGATCATGTTTTTCAACGAAACCTGGCGGAAAGGCTGATCCCATGATTGCAGTCCGCCCACCTCAAAGGATCTCCCGGTTGCGACGCCAGGCTGGAAATAGACATCCTGCCCGATGATGCACACCTTTGCGCTGTTCAAATCCCAGGTGAGAAACCGAAGGATTTTTTCCCGGGTCGGTGTGTAATTGAAACCGATTTGCCTGCCGATGGATTCAAGCATGGACAAAATCTCATCTGTGAGAAAGCCATTCCATGATGGCGATACGTTTTCAGGCAGCATGAACTGTTTCCCTTCTCTTGTGATGGCAGCTGCTTCAGGACGTTAATTTCTTCAGTTTAATGATCTGATCCCGCAGAGCTGCAGCTTTTTCAAACTGTAATTCCTTTGCGGCCGCTTTCATTTCCGCAGTCAGCTTTTCGATCTGCTGCTCGACGGGCACATCGCTCTCGGGCTCATTGTAAGCATCTATTCTGAACTCAAGCCCTTCCTCGGCCGCCTTAAGGGTTTCCAGGGTTCCATGCACCGATTTTTGAATGGTTTTCGGCGTGATCCCCCACTTTTTATTGTGTTCCACCTGCAGATGCCTGCGGCGATTCGTCTCACTGATCGCCACCTCCATCGAGCGCGTGATGTGATCCGCATACATGATGACGCTCCCATTGACGTTTCTGGCTGCTCTTCCGATGGTTTGTATCAGGGATGTTTCAGAGCGCAGGAAGCCTTCCTTGTCGGCATCCAGTATGGCAACCAGCGACACCTCGGGTAAATCCAGGCCTTCCCGCAGCAGATTGATTCCAACCAATACATCAAAAACGCCCATGCGCAGGTCCCGAATGATTTGCATCCTTTCCATGGTCTCAACATCCGAATGCAAATAACGCACCTTGATGCCCACATCACCAAGATATTGCGTCAGATCCTCCGCCATCCTTTTGGTCAGCGTTGTGACGAGGACACGCTCACTGCGGGCAACACGAATGCGGATTTCCTCCATCAAATCGTCTATTTGTCCCTGGATCGGTTTCACAATCACCTCGGGGTCAATCAGCCCGGTGGGGCGAATGATCTGCTCTACCACAATTTTGGATCTTTCCCGTTCATACTTTCCCGGAGTGGCACTGACATAAATGGCTTGTTTGACCTTTTGTTCAAACTCCGCAAACATCAGCGGACGGTTGTCATAAGCTGATGGGAGCCTGAAACCGTACTCTACCAATGATTCCTTGCGTGCCCGATCCCCGTTGTACATCGCACCAACCTGCGGAATCGTGACATGGGATTCGTCAACAACCACCATGAAGTCATCGGGAAAATAGTCCATCAGTGTGTACGGCGAACTGCCCGAGGTTCTTCCGCTGATATGTCGGGAATAGTTTTCTATGCCCGAGCAGAAGCCAACCTCCCGCATCATTTCAATGTCGTACCGGGTTCTTTGCTCCAACCTCTGGGCTTCCAAAAGCTTGTCATTCTCCCTGAAGTACTTCAATCGCTGCTCCAGCTCTTCCTCAATGGATTGCACCGCTCTGTCCATTTTGGCTCTGGACGTTGCATAATGGGAAGCAGGGAATATGGCAATATAGGTTCTTGTTCCGATAATTTCACCGGTGAGGGGATCGACTTCGGTAATCCGTTCAATTTCATCCCCAAAGAACTCCACTCTTAAGATTGTTCCGGAGGAAGCCGAGGGATAAATGTCCAGAACATCCCCCTTCACGCGGAAGGTCCCACGTTTGAAGTCAATTTGGTTTCTCGTATATTGTATGTCCACCAGTCTGCGGATCACTTCATCCCTGTCCTTTTGCATTCCCGGCCTGAGAGAAAGCATCAAATCGGTATAGTCTTCCGGGTCGCCCAGGCCGTATATACAGGACACACTGGCGACGATGATGACATCTCTGCGTTCGAACAATGCGGCAGTGGCTGAATGTCGCAGGTTGTCGATTTCGTCGTTGATGGACGAATCCTTTTCAATGTAGGTATCGGTCGTTGGAATATAAGCCTCCGGCTGAAAATAGTCATAATAGCTTACAAAATACTCTACGGCATTCTCCGGAAAGACTTCGCGAAATTCCGAACAGAGCTGTGCTGCAAGGGTTTTATTGTGCGCAATCACCAACGTGGGTTTTTGCACTTTTTCAATGACATTGGCTATCGTAAAGGTTTTTCCGGATCCGGTAACCCCTAAAAGCGTCTGGTGGCGGTTTCCGCGGTTGATCGAGTCAACCAGCGAGTTGATGGCTTCCGGCTGATCCCCGGACGGGCGATACTCTGATTTGATTCTGAACTCGGGCATAATGAACCTTCCTTCGCTTAAAGACCGTTCACAATCACCTGCTGATTCGTAAGCAGTCTTTGGTGGTTTGAAAACAATATGGTTTGTTATGATGGTAATAGTCTTCCGAACCGAGCTGCTTCGGAACATTTGTTCCATTATATAATATTGCAGGAGCTTATGCAATGACAGGTTTCGCAGGAATAACATGAATAGAGCAGAAAACAAAAAGACCATACATACCGCAGGCATGTATGGTCTGTTCTTTCTACAACTTATTTTTTCAGTAGCAGAGTTAAAATGATGGATGTCAGCAGGAAAGCGATAGCACCAACGCTGGTGTATTTGCTTAACATGGCATCGATCGTACGTCCTTTATTTTTCCCGAAAAATGTTTCTGCCCCACCGGCAATGGCGCCGCTGATCCCGGCTGAACGCCCGGACTGCAGCAATACAACGGCAATAATGGCGATACAAATGATAACATGCAGAATATTTACAATGATATCCATCTTAAAACCTCCAAAACAAACATGGCTGAAATCCAGCGTTTATTATTGTAGCATAAACCCTTTGAGAAAACAAGCCCAAATTTTGAGTTTCCTCAGCACCCAATTTCTCTGGGATTATCCACATTACTGTTTAAAAAGAAAAAACCGACAACATTTCCAGAGACCTGCCACACATTGTTACCCGTCCAGCCATTCGATTTCGTAAAGCTTCCATTGTGCCTGAAAAATATCCGATTGCA
>LSQX01321499.1_pt1 | contig 12742 bp, 6 predicted proteins | sample 654561 | NCBI WGS metagenome assembly LSQX01 (sample SAMN04489861, study PRJNA283612) | anaerobic digester metagenome | isolation source: 4 biogas reactors fed with cattle manure at either 37C or 55C with and... | place: Denmark: Kongens Lyngby | collected 2014 | reverse complement strand
CAGGATCCTCCTGCGGCGGATTGGCCGATGCAGAAGCGGAGTGCTACGGGTGATGAAATATATTTTGCTGTCTTATGTTCGTGTCAGTCCATGCAAATCCCTGCCAGTCCATGTTCGTCCATGCTTGCATAGTAAAGCTACAAAGATGCTACGGACCAGGTGACAGTAGTCCCTCCCCCGCTCTGCCGAGGGAAAAGTACAGCGGGGAAGGCTCAGCTCAGCTTCGCCCTCTAAAAGCATTGAGTCTAAACATGTTGTCTATATTCTGTTCCGTGGTTAAAATCTGTGGATCGGGCTTACCAAAAAATATAGATGGTGCCTTGAGGTGCTTGAAAGAGTATTTTGTCATGGCTGTTAAAGAAGCTGTTATTTGCCATATTATGATACGTTGCACTAATCCATGTCGGCGAGACAGCCTCATACATCATTCGAGCTTCATCGAGAGCTCCGGGAAAGAAAAAATTATCCTGAGGTGCGGTTCCTTGGGCATTTCCGTAAGCACCTATGAAAAATGTTGATTCTGAGCTCATATCACCTTGCTGGTTCTCTATAGATAACGAGTCTTTAGGCTGAGCATTTACATAGAGTGTCATATTTCCTGTTCTTTCAAAAACAGCAGTTATCTGATGCCACATTCCGTTGTGGTATGAATTCTCCCAAGGGGTTTCCACTACAGCCTGAACGCTCTTATGGAACAGAGATTTAATTGTGTTTCCCCCGGAGCAAAAAATTGTATATCTTTCTTTGGCCGCATCCATAATAGATTTACCTATCACACCTTTAGAGCTCGTCAATTTGGCGTTTAATTTGAACCATACGCTTAAAGTGCCACTGTTATTATGCATGCGCAATCCCGAGCCACAATCAATATATCCGTTAACACCATTAAACTTCAATCCGGGACCTGCCGCACCCAAAAGATCAGACGTAATCCCACCATATAACGTGCCATTTTCATTGTTTTTGGTTGAATCGTATCCATTCAAATCATTCAAATGCCAGACACCACCAAATCCAGCGTGCCACACGCTCCCGTTCGTATTACTACTCGGCAATGTTACATGAGCTTTTCCCCAGAATGCATAGATTGTTGTTGAAGACGTTAATTCGGGGATCCTAACCCAAACGTAAGATTTGCCTGTCTTGTCCCATAATTCGACCTCAAATGAAAGATGGGTTTCTTTATCGTCGGCCGTAAAACGAAGGTCGCCATAATCACCTGAAAGAAAGTCGTTATAATAAAAACCTGCATCGGAATCAGTTTCTTGAAGAACAACCAAGGCGGGAAAATTGGTTAAAACTTCTTCTTCAGTATAGCCGGGAAAAGTTATCGGCATACATTTCTGCCATGTAGATAGGTCTTCACCTGTAATCTTTATTTTTACTTCATAAGGACTACCCTGTATGCAATTGATCAACCTGAGATCGACATTTTTGGTTTTTGGTATTATTGATGTTGGCAGAAGCTCAATAGTTATTTTTGCAGATGTTTGATTAGCCGGTATTGTAATTACCCCCGGCAATTCAACATATTCCACTCCGGGAATAGCAGTTCCTCCAACTGAATAATAAACTTCTAACGGCTTAGCGGTATCTGAATCTTTTCTGTGCACAAAAACCGCACCCGGGCTCATCTCAATAAAACTAGCATCCGACACATCCCCGAAGCAAATTTCACTTGTAATGAAACTAGAAGTTTGGTCGGCCCAGTCAGTGCCTAAATCGTTTTCCGCCATGAACCGATAATAATAACGTGTGTCAGGCTCCAAATCCGTCACCTCATAAGAAAAGTACCCTTCTTCTTGGGGAGCTACCCATTGATAAGAATGCTCCCATTCATTTTCATCCGTTCCATCGTCACGGACACCCCAATGGACAGCAACTGCTGTGGCACTGGATCCGGTTGAAACGAGATATCCATTCAGCCATGCACTGTCAGCCGTGATATTCGTTACAATGTCGTTCACAACGTACAAATTATTCATTTCTGGGGGTCTATAGGTAATAAACTCGGTGTTGTTGTCCTGGTTTTTCCAACACGCCCAAATCCATTCTGAAGAACGGGCTACGTTTGCTGTCCTGAATTCGTCAATTTTGCCTTTCCAGTCATAAATAGTACCCGACGATATATTAAAGGGCACACCCCCTGAAGGGTTACGGTAATCTGCCGTGCCTCTCAATTCACCATCAATATAGAGACTTGCTTTTGGCTGTGTAGCATCAATGACAGTAACATAATAATGCCATTCGTTCACGTTTTCGGGCTGGTCGCAAAAAGGGTTATTTTCACCATCTTTAGTATTCAGAAAAATTCTTCCATTCGAAAAAAACAAGTTATGATCATGTGCCCCACGAGCCCATAACATTGCTCCGTCTGAAGTACTGGTTGCCCATGCAGAAATTGTAACCGTTGTCTCATGGACTAGTTCAGTCCGGACATATCCGGCATTTCCGGCAAACTGATAAGAGTTACCGATTTTGCCCGATAAACCGGGCGTCACCCGAACTCCGGTAAGCGTACCCGGATACATATTGCCGTGTGAATCATATGCATTTGTCTTAGCAGTCTCGTTCAGATGCCAAACTCCTGTAAAGTTTTCGCTCCATGTCGAGCCGTCTGTAGCGTAAGCCGGCAAATCAACTCCTTCCCGCCCCCAAAGCATGTAGATTTTTGTATCTTGCTTAAGCTCGGGTATCCGGACCCAAACATAAGACTTGCCAGTTAAACTCCAGGATTCCACTTCAAAATCGAGTGGTGTTAATTTATCGTCTGAAACGAAACGAAGATCGTCATATGGTGGTGAGAGAAATTCGGAATAGTAAAAGCCGAATCCGGCATCCGTTTCTTCGAGGACTATCAAGGCAGGAAAGTTAGTCAAAACTTCTTCTTTGGTATAGCCTGAGAAAGTTATTGGCATTCGCTTCAGCCAAGTAAAGAATTCTTCAGCGGAAAACGCAGAAAGAGTTACAAGAAAGACAAAACACAGCACCAGAAATCTGAGTCTGCATGTCTTAAACATATTTTCTCCTGTGTTCTCTGTCTTAGCTGAAGAGCTCAAAACAGCAAAATACGAATAATTTGCGAACCACGAAGTAAAAACTATTTTCTTTAATTTGTTTTTAATGTCAAGTAATTGATAAATCATGAACCTGGCTTTTTTCACATCCATGGCCGGGGGCAAACCTTGACGAATGCAGATGGTTATAAACAGGTTTTTAGTCAGCGGATCTTGAAAAGTGTTCCAGAGGAAACCCAAATTATTACTCCGTAGTTATCAACTGTTCCGGGCAACAACGTGTGAGGTTTGCTGTTTATTGACAAGGTGTTTTCAGCAAGATCCAGCTTTGCATTTTCGCTTAAAAGCCAAATATCGCCCACGGTAAAATTATCCGTTAACCGCAAACGAGTAGCGTCGGCAACATGAAACACTGCTCTGCGAACCTCTGCGCTCGGGGATAACGAAGGAACATCTGTAAATCCCGCTCCGGCGTAGTTATTATTTCCTACAAAGACACATCCCTGACCCGTTTGCTGATCTGCATTCTGAGTATAGACAGTACCCGCACCACCATTACCACTGCTTATCCCAAGTGGTAGTTCCACACCGGCATAGGCTGTAAGCATACCTTTATAGTTTGATACAGTTTCATTTTGGTTCGTAACTATCACCGAGACTCGTCCACCTCCGCCAATACTGCTCGTAACATTACCACCATTGGCTGTAATAAAGCCGAAACCTTTTATTGCACCTGCTTTAACAAAAACGCTTCCGCCTGCTCCACTATGCGGATTCGAGGAAGTCCCGCCATTGGCAGAAATCACACCGTTGTTGTGTAGGATCCCGTCTATTTTCAACAAAACAGCACCACCTCCGACATTTTGGGAACCGCCACTACCCAAGTTGGTAGGTGCAATTATTGAGCCATAGCAAGGACCACTATTGCCCGCCCCACGACCGCCATGACTACCGCCGCGATATCCGGTACCTGTTCCGCCGGGTCCGCTTGTTGAAGAGTAACCCCGACCGTCCGCATTTATTGCCCCGTTTAAGTCCACGAAAACATTTCCTTGAACTGTCAGGTCTATTTTATTTACGTCTGTACCCGAATTTCCGGAATGGGTAACTAATCCGCCACCGGCAATTATCAGGTTATTTTCAATATTCGATGGTTTATTCAAAATCAAAGTGGCGTTGGTCAGCACAATTATGTTTTCAGAAACGGTTAAAGTATCTTGAACTGTTATTTGTGTTTTATCTATGCCTCCACCTACAGTCAGCTCCAGTAGTGTTACCGGGCTTGAAATAACCATTGCCTTTGGAGAATCCACCAAAACCCGACTGTTTTCACTCGGCACGCCTTCCGGTATCCAGTTTGCAGAAGTGTTAAAATTGTTTCCTGCATCACCGGTCCATACAGAGACAGCAGGATTAAACTCCCAATTAAGATTATTGCCACTGTCCTTAGAATTTATGGCGTTAACCACAAAACCCGAGCTAGCATCACAATCTTTGACATCGACCCCTCTGACCGAGCGATACCCAACAGACTTCAAGTTCCATCGTTGGCCATCTGATAGTCCCCGTAAGAAAATATTTTGACCTATATCCTGTCCGCGCATTATCAGGTTATTAATTTCGACAACTATTGATTCTTTAAAACGCAAATCCCTTATTCCATCCGGTGCTTCACAAACAAGTTCTTCTGCACTGAAACTGTTAACGAACTCAACCGTCCCACTTTCATTTAACACTTCAATCCTATAAAAATATAGTCCACCGCCATTAAATTCCTGATCGTCCAAACCGGAAAACCGGATGGTAGCAACAGATGGCTCGAAATGACTATCTGTAAAATCTGCATCTCCGAGTAATGTAATAAGCTCATTACCTGAAGTAGCAAGAAGGCCTTTAACAACAATATTTTCTGACACTGTCAGGTTTTGTCCCTGTAACGACAAAGAAGCATCTTGTTGAATCTCCAGTTCTGCAAGTGTTTTTGGAGCATCCATTATCGGATAATACTGGCAGCCGGAAGGTATTACGACAAAATCGGTCTCTAACGGAGTTCGGTTCTGACTCCAGTTGGCAGCTGAAAACCAATAGGTATCGGAGTTTCCAATCCAAACATTTATTTCACCCGGCTCAACATTGATGAAATTCCAGTTAATATTTTCTCCGGCGTCTATACTGTTGATCGCGGTAATTTCAACCCCGTCAGATGCATCTGAGTCTTTTATGCTTACGTGCCGGACAATCTGTTCTGTCATTGCTCCGACTTTTAATCTCCATGATTGGTTTTCGACAGATGAGCGTAATACTATTTCTTCACCTTCTTCACCGTGCAATATTAATCGTCCGAAATCAGCTATTGTTTGTGTGGTTCCTTCTTCAAAAATCAGTTTTTTACCGGGGCTTGTGCATATAACGCCCATAAAAATTGTAGAGCCACTAATTAATGATGTGGTTCCTGGCGCACCCACAAAATTTACAGATGAATTAGGTTTAGCGATAAAACCGGCGGCGTTATTCCAATCACCTTGCACGGTCAGGATCTGATCGTTTTCAATAACCAGCGTACTCTTCCCTTTCAATTCAACATTACCAACCATGGTATCTGTAACGTTGGAATTTATGACCGTTTCTTTACCGGAAACTCCGTTATTATCCACAATGAGTGTGCCATCGTATTTCCCTTGGTCTGCATTACGCAAATATACTGTTCCGGCACCGCTTACTGCTCCTCCACCAAAGGCTTCTACAGTCCCGATGAACAGAGAGACAGTTGCTCCAACATTAGTGACAGCAACCGCAACTCTACCGCCACCGCCTTTATTGCTAGTGGTTTGAGCTCCGTTGGCCTTGATGGTTCCGGTTCCGGCAATTGCACCTGCGATAATATTAACGGACCCACCGGCACCACCATGATACTGGTTTCCCTGTCCTCCGTTAGCGGCAATACTGCCATTAACCGTCAAAGTTCCGGCAATATTCAAAAATGCAGCACCGCCTCCCGGGTTCTGTGAGCCACCACTTCCCAGACTAACAGGACACACCAAAGAGCCATAGCATGGTCCGCAGTTACCGGCACCTAACCCGCCATGACTGCCTCCGCGATACCCACTACCAACTGCACCGGGCCCATTGCCAGCGGAGTATCCTTTTCCTGTTACATCGATGGCACCATTCATACCTATCGTCAAGTCACCGCCTATACTCATAGAGAGACGGTTGTCCTCTTTGCCGCTATTTGCGGCATGAGTCATCGTGCCACTGTTGATTAGACAATCGCCGATTATGTGCAAGTTGGTATAAGCGGTTTCTGAATACTTCGTTGCGATTGTGACGGTTCCGTTATATCCGTCTTGGGTCCAGCTCTGAACACTGACATCAAGATCCCAAGTCATATTGATATCAGAAGTATCATCGAGAACGATATCATCACCTGGGACCGGAACGGTGCTCTCCAACCAGTTAGCAGCAGTTTTTGCCGACGCATTTCCGCCGCCTCCGATCCACGTCCGCGTTGCTGCATTCGAATTCGGCATACAGCTAAATACAAGCAACGAAAAGAAAAAGAAAGAAATCCATATTTTAGTGTTCAGTTGCATAAACACTCCTCGGAACGACCGTGTAAAACCAGCGAAGTCTTTGGTTTTACATTTTGTTTGCACATCATTTAAAATGTGTTTCTGAACTCATATCAGCGAACATATACCGCTCACGTTGACCAGGTGCTGATATTATTATTTGAATTTTGAACGAGACACATAAAACAACAGAATATCGTTACACTGTAACATCAAAGAATCCAAATGATTACAAATAAGGTAAATGCTAAAAGGTCCTGAAGCAAGTGCAAATTGATGCCAAACATATCCGCCTGTAACTTATAAGTATTGCTGTTCATCAAAAGGATAAGCGTTTCTCCTTACAATTAGAGCGGAAGAGTGGGATACAAATCAATTCTCACCCGACATCCCGTTTATCGTATCAAGGCATTTCATAATACTCAAAATGAAGTGTTTTGGCAACGTCGCATAAATAGGCAACCATGCTTTCTCTTCCTCGCAGAATTGTTATGATAACGGGTTGTTCATCGGAAAACATAAATACTGCCCGAAACCTGGTGCGTAACGACATTATCGTAGCTACAGAAAGAAGCGTTATTAGCTATGTTTTGATACTTTGCCCATATCCAATCAGCAGAACGGACAACTGAACTAATGCGCAACTCATCCACAGCACCCTGAAACCTTCTTGTGAAAGTTGCACGACCGTAGTCGCCAATGTGCAGGTCAGGATCAGCATGATCATAATAGATAGCACCGCCTGTTTGCAAACGGGCCAGCATCACACCATCCCTGTAGTATCGCAGGTCTCCGGGAGTATATGAAACTACGGCATAGACCCATTCACCGGTTTCAATACCCGAAGAGTCGCTAAGTTCTAATGACGTCTTGTCCGATACTCTAATAGTTAGAACCTTTGTGTTATGCGAGTAGCCCAGCCCATAAGAAAGATCGCCTTGACCTGCTGCCCGTCCCTTTGTTAAAACCCAAGCTCTGTCCGCATGAGTCCCCGGTCCTTTTGGTTGAAACCACATAGAAAAGGTCAGTGCGTATGGCTCAAGTTCCTCGCAGTTTGTAACGTTAAGGATTGCTGTGTTTCCATCCAAATCGTTTGCCCCGTTGATAATTCCTTCCCCTTCAACAACAGGACCTACAGCAAGTGCATGGATACCGTGAACTGTTGAGTCGAGAGCATTAACCTGGTTCATGTGCCAAACGGCAGCATAATTGTTGTTCCATACTAATTTTTTTAGCTCAGAGGAAGGTTCTACAGCACCTTCTTTTCCCCAAAATGCATAGATAGTAGTTGAAGATGTAAGCTCCGGCACTTTTACCCATACGTACGATTTGCCCTCGTCATCCCACGACTCTACTTCAAAGTCAAGCAATGTCGCCTTGTCGTCGGCCAAAAAACGAAGATCTGCACAGGAAGGTGACAGAAAGTCAGAATAGCGAAAGCCGGAATAAGACCCGGTCTCTTCCAGTACAACAAGAGCAGGAAAATCGTATAAAGTTTCGGTCTGTGTATAACCGGAAAACGTTATCGCCATACTTTTCGCCCACGTATTGTAATTTTCGGCAACAATTTTAACTTCTATTATTGAAGGATCCCCTTTTACATAAGCACCTGAAACAAGTTCAAGCCGTACATTTTTGCTACTCGATTCGTCCGCTGTTAAAAGTGGTTGAATGGAAATTGACACTTGAGTTTGACCGGCAGGTATAGTAACAACGCCCGGTAGCTCGGCATAATCCTGACCGGGCACTGCAGTTCCTCCGACACTATAACGCACATCTAGTGCCACATCCGTGACCGTCCCCTGTCTGCACACGATAACTTCACCGGGGACAAAACCCAGAAAATGGGCGTCTGAGATTTTTTCCATCCAAACATCACTTGTTACAAAAACAGAGGTTGATTCTGACCAGAATTCGGCTTTTAGATTTTCAGATTTAAAGCGATAATAGTAGATTTGATCTGAGTCTAAACCTGTAATTTCATGAGAAAGATCACCTTCCTGTTGAGGTGCATCCCAAGTATGGCAGTTATTCCAGGCATCTTCATCCGTCCCGGCATCATGATCATCCCAGAAGACAGTAACGGCAGTTTCATATTCTCCGGTCGAAACAAGTGTTCCGTTCAAGATTGCACTGTCATATGTTACCGAACTAGCCCCGTAGTCGTTACTGACGATTGGATCAGCCTTATGAACGGGTGACCCGTAAGAAACAAACTCGCCGTTAACGCCCTGGTTTTTCCAACACGTCCTGATCCATTTGGCTGAACGGGCAACTGAACTTATTTGTAGCTCGTCTATAACACCCTCAAACCGCCTGGTGGTATTGCCATAACCCCAGTCGCCTATATGTAGGTCAGGGTCAGCATGATCATAATAGATGTTACTTCCTTCTCGTAAAGTAACATGCAACTCGCCATCCCTATATAATCGGAGCTCGCCGGGCACATATGAAATTGCAACATGGATCCATTCTCCCACAGACACAGGTGAAGGATCGAGAATATTCTGTGCTGTTCCATCCGATATCCGTGCAGATATTTGCTTTAAATTATGAGAATATGCTATGCCATACGAAAGATCACCATTCCCTTGAGCACGCCCTTTTGTTAAAACCCACACTCTATCCGGATGGGTACCCGGTCCTTCCGGCTTGAGCCACAGTGAAACAGTTAATTCCTGCGATTCAAGCGGTTCACAATCTGTGACATTCAAATAAGAAGTGCTTCCATTCAGCTCATCTGCACCGCCCACAATTCCGTCGGTTGCAACGACACCCCCATATGCAACGGCATGTATTTTATTTGCGGACGAATCCTGTGCATCAACTTGGTTCATGTGCCATACGCCCTCAAAGTTTTCGGACCATACAGATCCGTCAGTTGCACAGGAAGGCAAGACTACATCTTCTTTTCCCCAAAGTGCATAGATAGTGGTTGACGATGTCAACTCGGGGATCTTAACCCAAACGTATGACTTACCTTCGTCGTCCCATGACTCCACTTCAAAATCTAACAGTGAAACTTTATCAGAGGCAACAAAACGAAGATCTTCATACGGCGGGGAGAGAAAATCAGAGTAATGAAAACCGGAACCGGCATCGGTTTCTTCGAGCACGATAAGCACGGGAAAATTATACAAGGTTTCATCTTCGGTATAGCCCGGAAAACTTATCGCCATGCTTTTTTGCCAATCCGAAAAATCTTCGGCAAAAGCTATGGTAGCCACAAAAAGCATAACTAAAGCTGCAACAAAACTCTTATGTCTATCAGTCGTTTTCGACAACTTAACATCAGATCCAAATTTCATATTTTTATTTTATGTTAAGATGCAAATCAGTCAAGTAATCTCATTTGTGTCAAACGACTAGTCGATTCAACATGAATACTATTTATATCCTTGTTAATATAACAATATTCTGACAGAATGTCGACTAGCAGATGGCTGTTAATCTAGCGACACATCTGATGGTACACATAAAGTTACCATAAACAAGACTGTCTTAAGGCTTTGGGAAAATCATAATGAATAACCGCTTTACAACCGTTGTTGTTCTTTTCTTTTTATCGCTCTTTGTCAGCAAGCTATATGCTGAGAAGTTTTTTGTATGTGTAAGTATCCCGCCTCAAAAAGAGTTGGTTTCCAGAATTGCGGGTGACGAGGTCGAAGTATTTGTCCTTTTACCCGCCGGCAAAAGTCCTGAAACGTTTGTACCTACTCCCGGAGACTTGGCGAAGATAGCCAAAGCCCGCGTTCTTGTAACTATCGGTGTCCCTTTTGAAGAAACTCTACTACCTTCCCTTACATCTATCGGAAGAAATCTGGTTCATGTAAATACTGCAAAAAAGATTGATCGGAAGCCGATCGAGCGACACACCACTAGTCGGCAAATCTCGGATCACCCTGATCCGCACATATGGTTATCGCCGGCATTATTGAAAAAACAAGCCGCTCTGATTGCTTCGTCATTAGCAGATATCGCCCCTGACCGTGCAGAACTATACTCACACAATCTTGCTCTCTTTAATGAGGAGCTCGAAGCATTAAAAGAAGAAATAGAGTCTATGCTTGCTGAGCATAAGGGTAAGTCTTTTTATGTATTCCATCCGTCATTCGGTTATTTTGCAGATGAATTCGGTTTAGTACAGATACCTATAGAGACCGGCGGAAAAACGCCGAATCCGAAAGATTTGGCTATATTGACAAAAGCTGCTAAGCGTGACATGATTAAAACAGTTTTTGTTCAGCCCCAATTTGATCCGCGTGCAGCCGGCATTATTGCAGATGCAACCGGTGCTGACCTGGAGGTTCTTGACCCTCTTTCAGAGCACCTGTTTAAGAACCTAGAAGATATTGCCCGCAAAATAGCAAAATCGTTTGAGAGAGACGCACAAAATGAATGATCTACCGGACAACCTGATACATTTTGAGGATGTCGATTTTTCTTATAACCGCAATCCGGTTTTAGAGAATGTTAATTTGACAATAAAACGAAACGAACTTGTGTCGGTTGTAGGCCCTAACGGAGGAGGGAAGACCACGTTTTTGCTGTTGATTTTAAACGTGATTAAACCGACCCGCGGAAAGATCTCCGTTTTCGGCAAAGAACCCGGAGCGGTCCGATCCCGCATCGGTTATGTACCACAACACCTGATGTTCGACACAAAATTCCCGGCTTCCGTTCTGGATGTTGTATTAACCGGTATAGCTGATCGACATATTTTCGGGCTATACTCTAAGGCAGACAAAACCGACGCACTGGATGCTCTTGCAGAAGTGGATGTTGCCCAGCTGGCAAATCGCCCTTTTGCCGGTCTTTCCGGAGGTCAGCGACAGAGGGTATTAACAGCCCGTGCACTTGTAACAGATCCGGAATTGCTGTTACTCGACGAACCAACGTCTAATGTAGATTCGGCAACAGAGCGTAAACTTACGGAGATCCTTCGCAAATTAAACAAACGCATGACTATCGTCCTTGTTTCCCATGATTTGGGTTTTGTAATGGATATGGTCCAAAAAGTTATCTGCATTAACAAACGGGCGGTTATGCACCCGACCTCGCAGATTACCGGCGAGGTGATACAGGATATTTACGGAAACCCCGTGAGAATGGTCCGACACGATCACAGCCGTTCCTGATTGAGGCAAACTGGGATTTGATTAAAACACCATATAATAACAGACTGGTTTAAATCAGATGAAAGATTTTTTCTCATTACTTTTTGATCCCGATGTTTCTTTTCTACGCTATTCCTTTCTGGTCGGCATCTTGGCCGGCCCTGCCTTCGGCATAATCGGCACCTTTGTGGTAGCACGACGCATCTCCTATGTTGCGGGTGCAATCTCACATTCAGTTCTGGCGGGGATTGGAGCTGCGTTATTTTTATCAGGCACATTCGGCTGGGGCTGGTGCAACCCGATGGTAGGAGCAGCGATAGCAGCTTTAATTTCTGCCCTTATTATAGGATGGGCTAGTAGCTCAAGGAGCGACAGAGAAGATTCGGTGATCGGTGCCACCTGGGCGATCGGAATGGCAATAGGGCTTATTCTTATTTCAGTCGCTCCGGGGTATGTAGATCCGATGAGCTACCTGTTCGGCAACATACTTTTAATTACCCGTGCGGACATATTTTTTGTAGCACTCTTTGATATCGTGGTAATTACCCTTGCATTTCTGTTTTACAACAAATTGCTGGCGGTCAGCTTTGACCCGGACTTTGCGGGTTTAAGAGGAATAAAGGTTAACCTTTATTATATGATTTTGCTTTGCCTTACTGCACTGACCATAGTGCTTTTGGTTCGTATAGTCGGTATCGTGATGGTGATAGCTATGCTGACTCTGCCGGCAGCGACAGCCGGTTTATTCTGTAACAAACTTTGGAGCATGTCCGTAACGGCAACCTTGCTGAGTATTTTCCAGACTGCTTGCGGTATATTTTTGAGTGTCCTCTGGAACCTTCCAAGTGGTCCGATGATAATTGTGGTTGCCGGCTTGGTTTATTTTGCGGCTTTATTTGTCCGGCGTCGAATCATGCCGGGGTAAGCTACTCATGAGACAGAGTGCCTGAAGTGCAGGAACCATGAACAAGGCAAAGTGGAAACGAGCAATTCCAATTGAACAAATCCTCCTACGGCGGATTGGCTGATGCGAAGT
>LSQX01054597.1_pt2 | contig 12743 bp, 12 predicted proteins | sample 654561 | NCBI WGS metagenome assembly LSQX01 (sample SAMN04489861, study PRJNA283612) | anaerobic digester metagenome | isolation source: 4 biogas reactors fed with cattle manure at either 37C or 55C with and... | place: Denmark: Kongens Lyngby | collected 2014 | reverse complement strand
TTCGGTAAGCGCACTCTGCTACAGCACATTATTGCTGTGGTGTGCGGCTCAATAATTTACAGGGCGGTGCTGGCTCTGGTGTTACGGCTAGGGCTGGCGCCAACAGATTTTAAGCTCTTGACAGCTTTGATTGTGGTGATAGCTCTGGCTTCACCACAAGTAAGAACTTGGCTGGGGTTAACCAACAACAGCAGGAAGAGAGGGAGCTTTGATGCTTGAGTTGATAGATATTTGTAAGGTTTTTGATAAAAATACTGTTAATGAAAAGGTAGCTCTTGATAATGTTTCTCTTACACTGAATGATGGGGATTTTGTTACAATGGTGGGGAGCAACGGGGCTGGCAAGTCCACCCTGCTGAATGCTATTGCTGGGATGTTTCCCCTGGATAATGGGAGAATAATACTGAACGGCAACGAAATTACGCATCTTTCCGAACACCAGCGGGCTGCTGTGATTGGGCGTGTTTTTCAGGATCCGCTCACCGGTACTGCCGCCCATATGACCGTTGAAGAAAACCTGGTGATGGCCTGGAAGCGGGGCCAACGCAGAAGACTGAGGAGGGCAATCCGCTTTCAGGAGCGCTCCTTTTTCCAGGAGCAGTTGGCTCGTCTCGGCCTTGGGCTCGAAGACCGCCTTACTACCAAGGTGGGACTGCTCTCCGGAGGGCAGCGGCAGGCCCTGACCCTCTTGATGGCAACACTGAGGAAGCCGCAGCTCCTGCTGCTGGATGAGCATATCGCTTCACTGGATCCCCGTACAGCAGAAATAGTAATGGATCTCACCTGCCGCATCGTTGAGGAGCAGCAGTTGACAGCCATTATGGTTACACACAATCTGGAGCAGGCCTTGTCAGCCGGGAACAGGACTGTGATGATGCATGAAGGGCGAATTGTGCTGGATATTCAGGGCCTTGAGCGCAAGCGGATGAATGTCCTGGATCTGATGCGCCTCTTTGAAAAGAACAGCGGCACCAAACTGAACAGCGACCGTGTACTCCTTGCCGCCAAAGCCTGAGCAAACCTGACAAAACCACGATCACCGATCGATCAGGGGGGCGACCACACACTCGGTGCCAGGCTTGCTTTATTGCTTTAAGCCGACCGATCACCGGGATTGTCCCACCGCGCGAGCAGTGGGACAGCTTGCCATTGCTAGACCGATCACCGGGACAGTCCTTTCGCGCGATGGGGGGACAAGTTGACGGTTCGGTCAATCGTGCCTTTTCCTGTTATCACCATTCCATACTTTTAGCGCCTCTCTGACCGATCTGGCCATCTCTCTTGCAAATGGGGCGCCTGTTTTTCTTGCATAATGCAGTTGGGCATAGTTTTTGGCATTGTAAGGGTTTTCTGTTCTGAAGCTTTCCTCAAGGGATCTGAACATATCCTTTATTTCATCCTCATTAAGCCTTCGATAGCTATCCTTAAAAACAACATATTCTCGCTTAAATCTCGGCCGCAGCCTTTTAGTGTAATGATCAGGATAGTACCCCATACACAGCATAGCAACGGGAAAAACGTAATCAGGAAGGTTGAGTAGTTTTTTGTGCTCCTCATACCGCTCCATGATATCCCCTATATAGCATGAACCTATTCCCAGGGATTCCCCAGCTATTACTGCATTTTGGGCTGCTATCAGGGCATCACAGGCAGCGAGCATCAAATTTGCCTCTGAAGGGTATGTGAAGGGGATATTTTCCTGGCGGCAATAATCCTCCACATTTCCAGCCTGATAGTAATCATACCATTTCTGATAATCAGCAACGAAAACCAGCACAAGAGGTGCTTTGGCGATAAAGGGTTGGTTGTCACATGTGCGGCTCAGTATCTCCTTTTTCTTCTTGTCCTCGATTATGATCACAGAATAAAGCATCATATTACCTGCAGTCGGTGCCCTCATCGCACAATCGAGGATTATATCTAAATGTTCCTGTGAGACAGGCCTATCGGCATAGGTTCGCAGGGATGTTCTGTTTTTTAGTGTTTCAATGACTGTGTTCATCTGGCTAACCCTCTTTTTTTCTTACAATTATATATTTAATTAAGGCAGAAGCAAGGCTAAGAGGCAAGGCCGGGGATCAGCCCCTGATTGGGCGTAGCAATTGATCATTGACAGACAGGTGATTAACTGTTATAGTACATTACAGGAGTAATGCACTGAGGTGCATTAAGGGGGTGGGTTGTTGGAACTAAACTCAGTTGAAGGCAAACCAATATATGTGCAGATAGCGGAATGGCTGGAAAATGAAATACTTTGCGGCAACATCAAGGAAAATGAAAAGATATATTCCCAATACCAGCTGGCAGAGATGTTCAATATCAATCCCGCTACTGCTGCCAAAGGCATTAACATACTGGCGGATCAAGGCATCCTCTATAAAAAACGGGGGCTGGGTATGTTTCTATCCCCTGAAGCAAAAGAAAAGATTCGGGATAAGCGCAAAAACCACACTTTAAAGAGGTTGGTGGAGGAAGTGGTGTTTGAGGCCCGGCTCCTGGGGGTTAGTGAAGCTGAATTACTCAGCATGATACGAGATGCAGGGAAAGTATTTGACGAACATGAGGGAATCGAAGGGGGTTAAGGGATGGATGTGATTTCATGTCAAGAGCTGACGAAAACTTTCGGACGGGTAAGGGCGCTCAATAATATAACCTTTACCATTGGCCAGAACAGGATTACAGGATTGATCGGGCCGAATGGTGCAGGAAAAACAACGCTTTTGAAGATTATCGCCGGTTTTTTGCGTGCCAGTTCAGGGGAGGTAAGGGTTTTCTCTGAGGATCCCTTTAACAACCTGAAAGTGGCTGCCAATATGATTTTTATCGATGATCAAATGCGGTTTCCTCAATCATTAACACTGTCAGAAATTCTGGCATCCGCTGCTGCCTTTTATGAAAACTGGGATATGGAGCTGGCTAGGAGGCTGTTTGATTATTTCTCTCTGGACCCGGAACAGTACCATCACAAGCTTTCCAAAGGGATGAAGAGCACTTTTAATATGATTATCGGGCTGGCAGCCCGCTGCCCGCTGACTATTTTTGATGAACCAACTACCGGAATGGATGCTGGGGTGAGGAAGGACTTTTACCGGGCTCTGCTGAGGGATTATCTCCGAAAACCCCGCACTATTATTATTTCAAGCCATCTGTTGAATGAGATTGAGGATATTCTGGAGGATATTTTTCTGCTCAGTGGGGGTGAAAAGCGCCTGCAGACGCCGGTTTCCGACCTGAAGGAGTTTGCTGTTGCTCTGCGGGGCAAGAGGGAAGTGATTGATAAGCTAACAGCGGGCCAGGAGATTTATTATCAGAAGAGTGTGGGCAAAGACCACAGTTATGTTGTCATCAGGCGGGACGCGGCTGAAGGTTTGTTGAAAAAAGCCGGTAGGGACGGGCTAGAAGTCTTTCCGGTAAAGGCTGATGACCTATGTGTTTACCTTACCAGCAGGAAGAGGGGAGGGATCGATAGTGTCTTTGACAGATATTAGTTTAACAGAACCCAGCCTTTTTGATACTGTCAAAAAGCAGTTTTTATATAAGCTGAAAGGCCGCCTGGGTCTGTTTTTGGCTATGATGGGCGTACAGATAATGGGCTTGCTGTTTTCTCTTTCCGGTGCGTCAAGTCATGGCATGGGAGATAATTTTTTATATGTTTCAGTTAATGAATTTTCCAGTGATCTGATTATTTGGTTTACATTTTTTTGGATTTTTGTAGTCGCTGTATTGATCACAACTAAGGATTACCAAAATATTGATTTTACTTTCGTAGCTAACCGCTTGAGCAGCCATCTTTCCAATGTGGGCTTTTTGATCACTGCTGCAGTAATCGGGGGAGTGACAGCTATGCTGAGCGGTACTTTGTTAAGAATAGTTATCTATTTTATCCGCGGACGCTACATGCTCAGCGAGAATTTTATAACTGATCCTGAAGTTATCCTTACAGGTATTGCTGTAACCATATTGTATCTGCTCCTTATTAGTGCTCTGGGGTATTTTTGCGGGGTTTTGGTGCAGCTGAGCAAGGTGTTTATTGTGATACTGCCTGCCTTATATATCGGCACCGTTGATTTCTTAGCGAGAGAACTGCCTGTGATAGTAAAGGTTTATAATTTTATCATTGGAGAAAACTCTCTGGCACTGTTAGCTGTGAAGGTGCTCATTACTACAGCTTTGATTTATGCCTGCTCATGTGTGCTGGCAAACAGACTGGAGGTCAGATAGATGGCTACTATCGATCCTTTATTAGTGATTCTTTTTATGGCTAACCTGTTGATTCTTGTTTTGGTTATTCTGTTTGTGGTGAAGAGCGGTTGTTTTTCGCTGCAGAATAAAATACAGTTTTGGCTCATAGCTGGCTACATCCTGCTGCTGCTTGCTTCTCCTGTTGTCATCCAAATGCTGCCGAAAGAAAACTTTGCTGATGAGAGAATAAAAAAAGTGAGTGAAAAAGATTTGTACGTTCAAGCAGATTTATACACAATAGCACAGGGGGCAAGCCCAGAACAGATTAAAGGGGTATTTGTGCTGGAACAATGGGAATTTCCTTATAACGGCAGCATGCTTAATGTGGTGGTACGTCCTCTATATGAATATGACGCAGTTATAGTAGTTGAAAGAAAGGACAGCGCCGATGGTAAGATTGAGGCTGTCAATTATGCCAGCAAACCCATCGTTGAGTTGATTGACTTATCTGAAATTATGAAACCGCACAAAGTGGCTTTAGATGGCAATGTTTTGAAAGTAACTGCTCCGGAATTTCTGCAAATAGAGTTGGGGGTATTTAGGAATGAATTTGTAATCAGCCAAATATTAGGTGATACAGAGCTCGAATCTGCCCCTTGGCGTCATGGTTCACAGCTGATTTATCTGCGCGTACCAGCAGATGTGGAGGTGCAATCTGAAGCTTCTGTTCATTTTGTGGAAAAGCAGTAGGCCCGATCACCGGATCACCGGGACAGGTTGTCCGAGCGATCAGGGGGACAGGTTGACCGCGCGATCAGTGGGACAGGTTGGGTGATCGGACCCTATTACCGGGACTGTCCCCCCGCGCGATCAGGGGGATAGGTTGGGTGATCGGCCGGAAAGCGTGGTTGCCCTAGCAACACAGGGACAGGTCTTGCCCCTGCGAGCCAAAGTCACTGTCCCCTTGACTTATGCTCAATGTTCTGAATGTATGAGTCGAAGTCACCGTTCCTTTGACTCAGGTGAGCGGGCGACCTAAAGGCAAAAACGCAAGCCTGGCAATTGAGAGGTGGGAAGTGTGAGGTTGGATGTGCGAATTTTTTAGAATAAAGCAAAAAAGCAAGCCTGGCGATTGAGAAGTGGGAAGTGAGAGGTTGGAAGTGAGAGTAAAAGAATAACGCAAGCTGGGTACCTGGATAATAACAGTGTTTAATCGGTACCGTACCTGCTGGATAAAGCAATAAAGCAAGCATGGCTGAAATAGAACTCAGATGCCAGAGGTCTGAAGTCAGAAAAAGAATGACCATCAGTAGTTAGAAGCCAAACGTCAGAAGTCTGAGGGGTTGAGTCACTAATTTAAATAAAGCAAAAAAGCAAGCCTGGCACCTAGTGATTTGGTAAAGGTCAAACTCGATTGTAATGCTTAAGCCAAGGGGAGGATAATGGATGTACTTGAAAAAAACTCTACTCTGTTGATTATTTGTTTGCTGATAGCAGCGTTTTGCCTATTCGCATTTTCCTGTGCAAAGCAAGAACAATCACCTTCAACCGCTAAATATACTGATATCACTATTGAAGAAGCCAAGGAGAAAATAGAAGCAGGAAACGTTATACTGGTGGATGTTCGTACACAAGAGGAATATAATGAAAAGCATATTGACGGAGCAATCCTGATCCCAAACGAAACAATTACCGATACCCAGCCAGCAGAACTTCCAGATAAAGATGCTGACATCTTAGTTTACTGCAGAAGCGGAAAAAGAAGCAGTGAGGCAGCAAAAAAGCTCGCTGATATGGGTTACACCAATGTGTATAATATGCTCGGCGGTATTAATGAGTGGCCATATGAAACAAAATAAACATCACCCGGAGGACAAATTGCATCACTGTGACCGATCACCGGGACTGTCCCCCCGCTCGGTCTGATCTATCACCGGGAGGTATTTAACTTGATTTTTGCCGGCGGCTTTTGCTTCGTATAAGGCTTTGTCGACAGCCAGGAACAGCTGCTGGGGAGAGCCGTGTATATCCGGAACTGCGGAAGTGACCCCTATGCTGACTGTGACCCAGGGGCTTACCGGTGATTTTTTATGGGGAATGTGGAGTTCCTCAATAGCCTTTCGCAGCAACTGAGCCATGTTGACCGCTTCGTCTTTTCCCAACCCTGGCATGATTACGACAAATTCCTCTCCACCGTAACGGACTACCAGGTCACTGGCTCTTTTGAAAAATTCTTGGGTTGTCTGTGTGACCTTGATCAGACACTCATCTCCTGCTTTATGGCCGTAGCAATCATTATAGGCTTTAAAGTTATCGATATCTATCATCATCAAAGCCAAAGGGTATTTGTGTCTTAAACTGCGGTTCCATTCCAACTGGATGGTTCGATCATAGTGGCGTCTGTTCCAGAGATCGGTCAAGGGGTCTTTTAAAGAAAGCACTTGAAGAGCTTTATTTACCTTTTCTAGTTCAGCCTTCTGGTTTTCTATCTGTTCCCGGTATTCTTCCAGGGCTTTTGTTCTTTTTTGTACGAGTTTGTCCAGATTAAGGTTTATCTCCTGCAGCTGAGCGGTCATTTTTTCTCTTTCTACCAGGGCATGAGCAAACTTGCGGGCTAATTCTAAGGAGTTTAACAACACAAAAATCAGCTGGCCAACATTGGAAAGGTTGCCCGTTCTGACCACACTTCTTAAAAGGGGAGCGCTGAGATCATGCAACCATATGCTTAAAAAAGCAATATTATTGAGACCTGCTATGATCAAAGCTATACCACCTATAATAATCAGTAGGCCTTCTTTTTCTTTTCGACGAATTATCCTAATAAAGTTGACTATCATGTAAATAATTACAATTAATGCAAATAGCTGAAATGCAGGGTTGAAGATGGTGACAATTCCGGCGGGTGTGAGGAGAACCAGGCAGGCAAAACCGGCACCTACCCAATTGATGATTTTGGTGGTTTTCGCCTGAAAGTCCTTAGGGAAAACCGAATTAAAAAACATTATAACTAAAGGCACTCCCAGATAAAAGGCCAGTGTTTGCAATTTATGAGCCGTTTCCCAGCTAAAGTTAGGGAATAGATAAATGAAAAAACTTTCTCCTACCAGTAGGGTTCTTATGCTAATCAACAGGCAGAATAAACCGAAATAAAGAGGAGCCTTATCCTTTTTGATAAAGAAAAGTAGAGCTATGTGGTAAATACCGATAATGATCAAACTGCCGAACAAGAAAAGCTCATATGCTATGCTTCTTTCTCTGAGGCCGGTAATCTGTTTTTCATTTCCCAGGATTAAGGCTTCTAATAGCCCTCCGCTGCGGTGGTAATAGTTTGAGACTTGTATTATGATTTCGTTTTCACCTGGTTGCGCTTCGAATAGAGCGACCTGTGGGAGATACTGGGGGGTCATTGTCTTTCTGCTGCTGCCAACTGTTCCAGCAGAGGCGCTCAGCTCGCCATTCATATATAATTTGTATGATGTGAATACCCTTGGTATTTTTAAACCTAATCTTTCCTCTGCCTCTGTGATAAAATGCAGCCGGTAGGTTGCAAAACCATAGCCGGGCAATTCTTTATCATCAACCCTATAATGTTTCCATGTGCCGGGAACATTTATATAACCGGTCATTGGCATGCCGGCTATGCCGGCGTCTTTTAATTGATGGGGTTCCAGCAGTTGATTCCAGTAAAATTCCCATTGCCCATTTAATTTAATAACACCGTCTTCCTCAAACTGCCATTGAGTTAGATCGAGAATTCCCTGCTCAGCCTTCGGTTGTTCAGGGGAAAATACTGTGGAACAGCCTGAAAGATATAGTATTAATGTGAAAAATACTAATGAAAGTATAAAGAACTTGCTTTTGAACATAAGATAGGCTCCTTGAGGTAATCGTAGACAATTCATATATCATATACCATAATTATATCAATTCATTCGGGCATATGCACCAGTAGGTCGGTGCCAGGCTTGCGTTTTTGCTTTATTTTTCATCACTCGGTGTCAGGCTTGCCTTTTTGCTTTATCCAACAGGTACGGTACCGATTAAACACTGTTATTATCCAGGTACCCGGCTTGCGTTATTCTTTTACTCTCACTTCCAACCTCACACTTCCCACTTCTCAACCGCCAGGCTTGCTTTTTTCGCGCGGGGCAACAGGTTGACCGATCGGGCCCGATCACCGGGACTGTCCCCGCGCGCGACCGAACGTGATCAAGGGGACAGGTTGCCATCACTGGATAACGCGCCCCCTGTCCCCTTGTCACACGGTTGCGTTGCTGGACCAATTACCGTGACTATCCTGCGGCGCAAGGAAGCAAAAAGAGCATCCCTCTGTTTGCTGAGTCAAAGTGACCGTCCCCCTGACTCAGTCCCCGTGACTCACCGGAGTGAGTCAAAGTCACCGTCCCCCTGACTCACTGACTCACTGGTTTATCCCGCGATTTCAGCGATCTTGGCTTTAATCCATTCGATAAAGTTGTTTAAGCTGTTCAGGATTTTTTGGATAATGCCCTGTTTGTCTTTGACAACATCCTTTATTTCATCAACTTTCTTATAAATTTTATCCAGCTGGCTGCTGATCCGGTCAAAATCAAGATCCAGCTGGCTGATCTTCTGCAGCAGTTCTACGATCTTCTGCAGTTGGTCTTCATCAAGGGTTATTTTATGCTCAACTGCAATGCGTTTCACCACTTCTTTGATTTCCTCCGGCTCCTTTATCTTTTCCTTGATAACTTCTTCTTTTACATCACGCATAAAGTCAGCAGCTTTTTCTTTGCCAACCTCTTCAGCAAGGTCTATTGTGATGACCAGTTCTTCACTGGCGGTTTTTTTGGCATCTTCATCAAGCTTTTTCCCAGTTGCATGCTCAAAGGCCTTGGTGATGCCAGTCAGGGCTGAGACACCTGATACCTGGAAAGGCGCGGTTACAACCACATCTGCATCTTCGATTCCCGCAGTTACCATTACATTGGCATACATCTCTTTAGTTACCCAGCCTATGTTATAGGTTTTAACATTGATTCCGCTGCCCTTTGGTGTAAGAGTGACATGTGCTGAAGAATAAGCTGTGGTTCCCAGCTGTTTTTCCGGTACAATACCGCCAAAATACTGCCTCATCTCCTGGTTGGTAACCTGGATAATCTCAACCTCATTTTCATCAACACCGAAAAAGTCCAGTATTTCTGCTCTCTGCTGTGCTGTCAGGTTCGCCCCCAGGCTGACCACCTCCTGGGCGCTCGCCGCAGCTGCTGCCGGCAAAATCCCCATTATCAAACCTACAATTACTATGATGGATATAATCTTTTTCATTGTAAACACCTCCAAAAATAGATTTTACATCTATGGACAAACTATATGTCTGTATTTTGCTGATCATGACATGTGGTTGTGTCTCTTCATAATAAACAATTGGTTTGTATTTTGCAACAAATCCACTATGCCTCTGTTCATAGTTCTGTTAAAATGGGCTTAGCAGGCTAAAGGCTTTAAAGGCGGCTTTGTTTCCTTATATTATGGTTGAAATCCGTAAGGTGCGAAAGGGCCTGCACACCAAAAGGGACTTTATTTCCTTAATATTATGGTTGAAATGAGCCGCTGTTTTACGGTCAGGAAAAAGTATAGTTATGACAACCGAGATATCATTGATGGAGGTACGCAAATGGACAAAATCAGAATTAATCTTGATGAGTTGTTGCTTTGTTTGTCTAACGCAGTGGATCTGATCTCTCCCATCCTTTCCAACCATCATCAGCAGGTTGCCTATCTTACTTTTTTCTTGGCTGAACAACTGAAGCTCCCGGTTGAGGAGCAGAAGGATGTTTTCCTTGCAGCCCTGGTTCACGATATTGGTGCGCTTTCAAAAAAGGAGAGGCTGGAGCTTATAGAAAGTGAGCCTCCGACTGTCAACAACCACGGATTTAGAGGAGCGAAACTGCTGGAGCGGTTCAGACCTCTACAGAACGCAGCCCAAATCATCAAGTTTCATCACCAGCCATGGGACAATGGAAGCGGCCGTGTTTATATGGGCGAAAATGTGCCTTTTGCCAGCCATATCGTTCACCTGGCTGACCGCACCTGTGCCATGTTGCGCCCTGGACGCAATGTACTGACACAACTACCTGAGATCCTTGCTGCTATCAGGGAGAAAAGCAATTCGGTCTTCGAACCCGGCTTGGTCAACGCGCTGTTTAAATTGCGCAAAAAAGATTACATATGGCTGGATTTGATAACTTCACGTTCTCCGATAAAAATGATAGCTGAAAACGGGTTGTTAGATATTCTTGTTCTAGAGATAGATGATATTGTCGATCTGGCATTCATATTTTCACAGATTATCGATTTTCGCAGCAGATTTACTGCATGTCACTCAGCCGGTGTAGCAAAAACAGCTGAGCAGCTCGCCCAACTGGTTGGATTTTCTCCTGTTGAGTGCAAGGTGATGCTCATCGCCGGATATCTGCATGATCTGGGTAAGGTGGCAGTGGATAATAGGATTCTGGAAAAGCCAGGTAAGCTTGATGAGGATGAGTTCAATGAAATCCGTGCACACACTTACTATACCTATCATTTGCTTGATGCAATTCCACAGTTTGATACCATCAAAACCTGGGCATCCTACCATCATGAAAAGTTAAATGGCACAGGCTATCCCTTTCACATCAAGGGGGACAGTCTACCCTTGGGATCCAGGGTCATGGCTGTGGCTGATGTATTTACCGCAATTACAGAAGACCGCCCCTACCGCAGGGGAATGGATGATGAACAGGCCATCAAAGTGCTGAACAAGATGGTGGCCGAGGGCGCCCTTGACAGAATGGTTGTTGAGGTATTGCTCGATCATTTTCAAGAGATCAACACCCTGCGCCAACAAGCACAGCAAGAAGCAGCAGAACGGTATGATCGGTTCCTGCAAACTGGGGGATTGCTGGCTACCGTATAGGGGAGACAGTCTGAAAGCTGTGTAGTGTGCTTTTTTTTGCTGAGCTGTTGTCCACCGTACATGGGAAATAGAGTGTTGCGGGAAGGTGCACTAGAGGTGATGGGCAGCTTCTGATGTAATAACTGGACGGTGAACCACTGCAAGCCGGGATATTTACTGGTGAAAAACAGCTGAAGATGTCCAGCTAATAAGGGCAGAGCAATTTCGGGAACAGGACTTTTTTTTGTTATGGATTATTTAACAGAAGGGTATTTTATAAATATTGGAGGATCTATACGAAGGACGAGGATATACAAGGCGAATTCGGGAACCTCATTGGTGTCTACAATAGGACAATTTGCAGGGTGCTAATCGGGTGGCCGGACGAGCTGTCAGCCGGATTGCCATGAGAATAGGGCAATCTGCAGCCTTATGATGGAAGGGGGGAATTCGCATGATCAGGGATCTGCTCCAGGGGAAAATAGTTATCACTGATCACAGGATCAATGATTACATCGAACAGCACTATAAAAAGTCATTTGATGACAGGTTAAAAGATGTCAAGCTCTATTTTATAGATGAAGGACTGCATCTCTGCGCTGCAGTAAAACCCCATAGGATGTTGCCCGATGTAGTGGTTGATTTGCGTTTCTCCCTTTATTCATTTGAATTCACCCCGCAGGCACACATTTTCACTTTAAAGCTTGTAGAGAAACCGGAGCTTACATTCCCAGAGCTCACGAACAGGCTTTATGTGGGAATTCTAAGTTATATTTTTAACAAAGCTGCGGGATCTAAAAGAGCCATTGAAATATTAAGACATAATCTGAATAAAACAGGCTTTCTCAGTTGGGATGATGGGTTGGTTGCCATTGACCTGGACAAACACCCTGAAAAGGAAAAACTGTTTGGGAAAAGGGTTCCCATCATCGGTGTGAAGTTCTTCGATTTTGTAGGGATTGAAGAGATTATGTTCGGGGAGGGCGAGGTCATCCTAAAACCTAAGATATATTCCCATGAATTTCTGAAGAATTGCCAGCAGGTTTTTGAACAGGCCGCTGAGAGAATGCGACAGGCGGAGCCTGCTGCGATAAAAGAGAAAAAACAGACCTTCTCTCGTTTAGTGCAGAGAGTAAAAGAGTATCCCGATGCGCTCCAGGCTCATGTGGAAAGAGAGCTTCCCAAACTAAAAGATTCCGCCGGCAAAATCGGCGGCAAGCTCTGGGAAGGAGTGAATTATTTATGGGAAGCCATGCAGGATCCGGCTGTTCCCCGGGAGGCGAAGTTTATGGCCATCGCTGCACTCCTCTATTTTGTCAGCCCCATCGACCTTATCTCCGACATTCTTCCCGGCGGCTATGCCGATGATGGTGTCGTTCTGGCACTGGCTGTCAAAGCTGTCGCAGATATCATTGCCCATCATAAAAAATAAAATCCCCCTCACTCGGTGCCAGGCTTGCGTTTTTGCTTTATTCAGCAGGTACGGTACCGATTAAACACTGTTATTATCCAGGTACCCGGCTTGCGTTATTCTTTTACTCTCACTTCCAACCTCACACTTCCCACTTCTCAATCGCCAGGCTTGCTTTTTTGCTTTATTGACCGATCACCGGGACAGGCTGGGTGATCGGACCGCGCGAAGGGA